>ERZ1643246.72-NODE-72-length-126132-cov-38.734123_pt1 | contig 126132 bp, 117 predicted proteins | sample MGYA00579265_ERZ1643246 | MGnify/ENA primary metagenome ERZ1643246 (study PRJEB29033, sample SAMEA4952261) | chicken gut metagenome | biome: Broiler Chicken; feature: Gastrointestinal Tract; material: Caecum | place: Ireland | collected 2018 | study: Broiler...
TAAATTTGGTCTCGAACGCCCGACACTTGAAGGTTAGTTTCTCCCGACCCGAATATCAGTCAGCTTCTACGTCGTAATAGGCTTTCGAGCGTCCGTTAACTTACCAAAGACCATCTCAGAGTTAGGAATAAAGGTCAATGAACTCCTATACAGTTATATGGCGCAAAGGCAAATCCAGAAATAGTGAACTGAAAATGTCAACTCTATCTTCCTATAACGTGTAAAAGCCGTCCAAGCTTGCACTTGGACGGCTTTTAACGTAACGGTACTTTATTGACCGCAAAGAGAAAAAAGAGGTGTCATATATTTTGCTGTGAATTCCCCTAATGTGGGCACCTTCACGCTATCATTTACAATTTAAATACATTTCGATCATATATGAATCGGTGCCTTGTACTGGTGTAACACTCCCGCCGTATTTTGACACACACTTTCGCACATTGCTTAATCCATATCCGTGAAATTTGCCATGAAGATGTATTTTCTCTTTTTCACCGTTGTAACTGTTTTGAATGCGATAAAATAGTATTCCGTTTTCTTTTCGTAAAAGTATATTGATATATCGTTTCTCCTTTGGGAGTGCAATGCACGCTTCGATAGCATTGTCTAAAGTGTTGCCCAAAATGATATATAGATCTACTGGGGAAATCGGGAGAGTCGGCGGAACCATAACATCCAAATGAAAATCAATATCTGATTCCTTGGCGGAGCGTGCATAGCTGTCCAGAATGGAACTAATTACAATATTGTCGATATCAACAACAGTACTTATGCTGTCCAAAGTGTCATTGGCCTGCTGTACAATTTGTTGAAGCTGCTGCTGATCCTTCTTATCAGCAAATGCCTGCATGGCGAGGACATATTTTTTAATATCATGCCAAAGGGCTCGCGTTTCTTCCTGATTTTCATGCAGACGCTGATAATATTCTTTCTGCATAGTATATTGCTGTTCTGCTAGCTCGGAGTTTCTACGGCGGGATTCACTTGATCGCATGGCCTCGGAATAGAATACTATAGTAATATTAATGCAAAGCAATGTAAGAAGGACTAGTATTAAGAATGGATCAAAAGAATTCTGGACAGTTTTGCAGAGAACGATGTAACAAACAAAAACGCTTAAAATCTGGCAAGGGAAAAGCGGAAGCAACCATTCAAACGATAGACCACCCTCTTGCTTTTTGCTGAAAATGCGAGCCAATACAATGATAGACAATAAAAGCAATTGTGAAGCGATGATAAAAACCATCCGGGTGTTGTCGCGTGTCATGAGCAATGCAGTATCAAAACGAAGGAGTCCTAAAATCCCCATCATCACAACTTCTAAAATGGCTGCAATTACTTCAAAGGAGACACCCATGAATATAGCTTGCCAAATTGTCGTATTAAAAAACAGATAACTTAGGATTGCACCCCCAACAGTTAAGCAGATGACGCGAGGAATTACGAAAGACGGAAACAGGTTTAATGTCGAGAGGATAACCATTAGGAAAATGACTGCCAAGGTAATTTTCCATTTCTGAGTAGATGAATCAAGATGAAAAAAGCTTAAAATATACAGAAATAATAATAAGACGCTTGAAATGGAACCCAACACCTCAACAACGACGAGCATATGTTTCACCTACCTAAAAAGTGGCAAAAATCCGCGTTGAACTCTTGCCTTTTTCTTCGGCTTATAGGAATGCGATCACCATTCGTCAAAATTATGTCATCGGACAGTACAGTGTTAATGTGAGCCATATTTACAAGATAACTCTTGTGGGGCGCTGTGAAACGACTCAACGGCAAATTCTGCTTCACCTCTGATAATGTGGCGCGGATGCGGAATTCGTCGTTAGCAGTGTGAATCACTGCAACATGTGCAAAACTTTCAATATAGTAAATCGATTGCAAGGGAATCGAAACCAAATCATTATTATAGGAGAAGGAAAAGCGATTGGCGGATAACTCGTCCAGAGCGGCATCCAAGGCTAAAGCAAAATCGTCCCAGGCGATGGGTTTCACTAGATAACGAAAGGCAACGCCATATCCCTTTATGGTATAGGCGTTGCTTTTTGTTATGAAAATAATAAGGGGACGTGGGTTTTGTGTGGCTACGAGTTGCTTGGCGGCCTCAAAACCGGTCGGTGCAGTCATTTCGATATCGAGCAGAATGAGATCAAAGAAGGTGTCTTCAGCTGCACGAAGGAGATCTTTCGCAGAAGAGAATTGACTGATTGTCCAGCTTTGATTGTACTGTTTAACATAGCTGAAAATATGCTCAAGTTCAGCCGGTTCATCATCGCATATTGCAAGATTCCAATTACTCATTTTGAATCTCCTTGTGAGTATTGAAGAAGAAGTCGAGCAAAAGACAGCAGGAATTTCTGATCCCTATCACTCAACTGCTGGATGATTGTGTTAAGTTCGGCCATCACATCAGCGTTAATATCTTCATCGTTGAAAAGTGTATTCGCATCAAGTTCAAGAACCTTAACAATTCGATGTAAGGTTTCAACCTTGGGCATAGTTTCCCCGCGTTCCAACTGTCCAACAAATCCGACGCTCTTATCAATTTTCTCAGCAAAATCATCCCGCGCCATGCCGAGTCCTTCTCTCTTTCGTCGAATGACGGTTCCAATTTTACTCGCATAAGAATTCATTTTGCTCACCACACACAGTAATACTATTTAAAATGATAAAGCAATACTGTCGCGGCGTAAAGCGAGTACTGCTGTTATTATATGATAGTATTGCTGCATATTCAAGAAGTTGATTCCACCGTTTTTGCCTCGAGAACAACCTTTCATGCCAAACACATTGACCGCTAAAATGTGTATGGGTAGTATGCTGAAGAATACATATACCGCTCTGTTTTCAAAAAGACGAAAAAGTGTGTAGCTGTATTTTGTGCCTGATGCCGCAAAGGAAGAACTTATCTCTGAATGCAAGTGGCCTCCTGATGATGTGAGATACCAGTCGCTAATTGTGGCATTTGGGGACATTATAAAAGGTCTTTTGATTCGCATAAAGAAATAGCAAGACTGTATAGGAATAAATCGCCTCCTGATGGTGCTGGTTTTCTGAAAAATCAGTATATTAGGAGGCTACTATGTATTTTGTGGAAGAATCTGCCGAAGATCAGGAACTGCGTGGTCGCTTTCTTCGCTATCTGTCAGTTGCACTTTGCCACCACAAGAAAAAATATCAGGACAAAAACCACACCTTGGAAGTAAGTGAAGTTTCGTTGGAAGGCACATATAAGACTGTACCTGCGATTGCGGTCTCTGACACGAATTCTCTACTTCCCGTGGATCTGGAAAATGAAGGCTTGATTCACGCGATCAGTTGTCTTTCAGAGCGAGAACAATATGTGCTAATGGCCCGTGTGCTTAGGGAAAATTCCTTTAAGGACATCGCGGAAGCCCTTCATATGAGTTATAAAGGGGCTGCCGCCATTTACTATCGTGCTGTGAATAAGGTGAAACGTAATATGGGAGCGACCACGTGACTCTTCAGGAACTTTTTATAAGCGCCAAAGAAGGGAATCAGGATGCACTCGAAAAACTGTACATACAGTTCCAGTACTTTGTTCGTAAGAAATCGAAACTTGGTGGACGATTTGATGAGGATTTGTATCAGGATTTCTGTGAAATCCTGATACAGTGCATATACACTTTCCCGATGTGATTCCCTAATGAAGACTGGCTGACCGCATCCTCAAAGCGGCGCTATTTTGTCGGGAAAAGGGTCTGGGTGATTTCCTGACATCCCTCTGAAGTATACCCCCAGAGAATGGAGCTGAGGACCTCCACGGCTTCTTCCCGTCTGCTGTAGTAGGTGCGGATGGACATGGGCTGAAAGTGTTTCTCCAGCTGGATCAGAACCTCGTTGATCGTGTCGGGCTCCTGCGGGCACAGATAGGTATAGTATAAGATCCAGTAGTATAATTCGCCCTTCTTATGCTTTTGCCGCATCAGCGCAATTGCACTGTTGACCAGCTGCATCATGCGGCGGCTTTTATCCAACGACAAGGTCAAACCTTCGATTCGAACGGCTGCATTTCTGTCGCCTGTGATTGTCAGATCATCCATATACTCCGCAGACGCGCCGCTATATTCGGCTCGGAATTCTGATTGCAGGTTCTGTGCGGACACTTCCAGGCTCCAGTTTACATCCCGATAGTTTTGCAGAAGCTTGAGTGTGTTGTGGTAGAAGGGATGCTGTTCAGGAATATTTTTTCGTTTCATGGTAAGACCTCGAATCTGTAACAGCCGGTATTCGGAAAGGCAAGCCTTTATAGAATAGAGAGAAAAAATTGCCTCGAAATTCTGCAAATCCGGGAGGAATCTGAAAATTTCACAAAAAATGGCATAGCAGGCGTCGATATAACGAGCTTGCTATGCCATTTTGCTTCCCTGCGCAAGGCAGTGTTTTATACTTATATTATAGCAGGGTTTGTGTGCGGAAAAAATGTAGGAACCCCCGCAATCTTTGCGCAAAAGAACTGCAATTCCTGTGCACTTATGCCGAGATCGATTGGTGTATGGCATCCATCATAACAAGAAAAAGCAACTTTGCTGTAATCCACATGACTATTGTCTCTTTGGAAAGTAATCTGTCCCAGCCATATAAAGCAGACACAGAGGAAATATAGAAGTAGTAGGCCGCAGCGCGATGTAACACGCTGCGGCCTACTACTTTGCATGAATTGATTTATAAAGAAGGAAATGTGACTATATTGCTGACTTTTGTAAGGGTAATAATGTCTTGCTTGTTCCAAAAGGTGTTTTCAGCAAAATAGTACTGATCTTTTCGCTTTTTGAAAATGCGGAAAGGCTGTTCACTGTTGTCATAGATATGGCAGATATCGCAAACAGACACAAGTTCAGGAATCAAGGCCAACGCTCTTTTGTAACGAGAGCGAACTTTATCCTCAGGGACACCATGTCCGCCTGCGGCTTCACGTGCTTTGACGCGAATCACATTGATGTCTGGGGAAGCTGTCAATACATAAATGCAGCGGATAAAGAAACCTTTTGCTTTGGCCCGCTTCAGTAGTTCCAGATTTCTAGAGGTGGAGAATACCGTTTCGAAGGTGAACCCTTCTCCGGCATCGACTTGTGCATTACGCATTTTTTCGGCAACCTGCGCTGCCTCCAGATCAGAACAGTTCAATGCAGTCTTGATGTCATCAGCGTTGATATAGGGCTGGACTACCTTTGCGATTCTGGTTACCGTTGATTTCCCGGAGCCGTTCGGTCCTGCAAAAACAATGATTTCTGGCAGCCGCTCGGTTTTAGGCATACTCGCGCCTCCCGTCGGGGTATTCCAAGTATGCCTTTTTGGTAATGGGATCAAATTTGGGAAGCGGCGTGCCCTTAATCAGTTTTTCCTGATTGGCAAGTTCAACGATTTTGGCAAAACGATCGTCCATTTCCTGATCGGTCATCCCGCAGGTGATATCAGGATCATTTGTGGGTACATACATTGCGTTGTCGCCTCCTTCTAAGTCTATCTTATTATATCACGTGTAGCAACCAACTGGCAAGGATTTGACAGTGATTCGAGCGATTTCCTCTCAAATAGACCTGCAGGCCGCAACGCGATGACACGTTGTGGCCTGCGGGTCTGATTTTATTCAGGGTTATGGGGTTTTAGAGAGTAACGAATTTGAACCACCGGGACGGGGGCGTCCTCAGGCGTAGACAACGCGTTGACAGCTTCCCGAATGGAATTGACTCCTTTTTTGACATCGTTCAACTGCTCCAGAATCTGATTTGCCCTGCCTGCACAGGTGGTAAGGCACTCATGGAACGGATGAAGTTTCTCGTCCATTGTCTGCTCCAGCAGCTGCCGGATGACCAGTAAATCATCATTCGTAATCGACATAACAAAAACCTCCTCATCCTTATCCGCTCATGCGCAGGCGGCCAGAACCGGGATTGGCGGTCGCCGGACCGCTACGGCGAAAGGGCGGATGTTGAGATAATAGTGGGTATGCTGAGTCTCGAAATGCACCTCGTCAGAATTGACCGCATGGATGCGGACGACTGTCGAGGTGTGGTAGATGCGATCCTCCACCGAGAAGATTGCGGCTCGGCCCAAGGCAAGCGGGCAGAGCAGTTTCCCATGCAGGTACAGGGTGGGTTTGACAGCCTTCTTCATGGCGAAACCTCCTTCAGCATTCGTCACACAGTTTGTGAAGGATGCGGCGCACATCCTCCAGCAGTTCGTTGATTTGTTTGGCGGTCGTTTTCTGCCGGGCGGCAATCGACCGAATGGAAAGACCTTGTGCTCTCAGCTGCAAAACTTCCATCTGTTGTGCTGAAACCATTGCGGCCAGCGAGTGAAGCAGCAAGGTGGTCTCCAGCTGGGACATCCACTCGTTTTCCGAGGAAAACTCCCGCCGGCAAAGCCGGTACCGGCCATGCCGACCGCTGCCGGTATGCAGCCGCAGTTTTCGCCGCGCCGTGCGGCGATGGTTCCGCAGCGCGCTCTCCATCGCGCTCCAGGCAACGGTGGAGAAGGCATAAGGGGCCAGGCTGGCATCGGTCAGATACCGCTGTACAGCCAGCAGAAAACCGAAAACCACAATGTCGTAGTATTCATCGACCGAAAGGCCGTGCTGGTGCAGGAACTTATACACGAGTGCATGGTTCTGTTCAGCAAAGCGGCGCTGTTCTTCGGTCAAGGGGCCATCAAAAGGCATGGTGTCCTCCTTTGTTGTTCTTACAAGATAAGAAGAATCCGCCAGGTAGATGCCTGACGGATTCTTCTCTGCAATGGGGATGTTTGTAAACTTAGGCGGGCAGCGGAACCGTGTCGCCGTCTACCGTGGATGCTACGCAGAAGGAACCGTCACTTTCCGTGGGGACGGTTTCTCCCTCTACCTGGCAGTCACTCTCCAACAGTTCCTGCTGCATAACGGCGCGCTGGGCGTTCATGGCCCGGAGCTGCTCCCGGAACCCCAGCGCATAGGCCGTGATCTGTTTGAGCTGTTCGCCGTTGAAATCGGCCAGACGGCGGAATGTGGCGACACTGTAGTCGTTGCCATTGTTCATCCGCTTGAGTCCGATCTCCACCAGGCTGCCGTAGGTGCCGCGCCGCCGGGCCACAAAAGCCTGGCTCATAAATTCGCGGAACGGGCTGATGCTGGTAGGCGACAGTGTCAGCTGCAGCGGCATATACTCGCCGCTGCGCAGCAGATACAGCACCCGCATATTCTTGCAAGCTTTGCCGCGGCCTGTCGCACTGGAACCAAACCGGTTCAGGATGCAGGTGGCGCAGGCCCCGCCGGGCTCACCGTAGCCCTGCTTGCCGTCCACCGACTGGCAGAGCGGCGGTTCGTTGTCATCGTACTCTTTGCCCTCTGGCCAATAAGCGTTGCTCGCGTGGTTGTACAGGATCACCCCCACCAGACTGCGCACATAGTCGGGATTCTGCGGGTCGCCGGTGGGAAGCTCGAACTGCAGAGCACCGCCCGCCGGGATCTTGACACGGGGCAGGCTCATGGTCATACCATCCATATCCTCGGCCAGTTCATCGGAACTGAAATCACACTCCGCCAGGGTGGGCAGTTCGAAGTCAACGGGCGCCGGGACGGCAGCATTGGCGGCGGTCATGTTCATGGCAGTGTTGGTCATTTTCGTTTTCCTCCTGTGTTGTAAAAGTGGTTGGCAGCAATCGGTCAGGCTGCCATCTGGTTGATACGGGACCACTGGCGGGCCGGCATAGTCAGGATGCTGTAGCCGATGCTTTCCAGTTCGCTGGCGCGGTCGTAGTTCACCACATCCTGGCTGTGTCTTGTCACCGCATTGGAAAGGCCGTACAAGGTCAGGTCATTTCCCTCGATCAGATGCTGCAAAATGTGGTCGTTTTCGCTCTCGGTGATGTGGAATTCCTTACTTGTCAGCTTAACGAGAGCCGGGACGTTAGCTGTGTTCATGCGGGCTTCTTTTGCCTCCCGCATCGTATCCACCACACGGGAAAAGCGTGCTTCATCCACCGCGGCGCGAACGGTATCCTGCAGTTTGAGGATAAAGGCTTTGTCCTCGGCAGCCAACGTGGCGTCGGAGTAGATCATGTGGCTTTCCTCGGTCATAGAGACACGGCCCACATGGTTGCGGCGGGCCTCGGCGGCATTGACGACCATACCATTGGAGCAGACCAGACGGAAAATCAACGGTTGGACGCAAACGGAACCAAGTCCCACCTCGCTGTTGGAGATCACAACGCCAGCCTGGACGATGTCTCCGGGAACCACTTCCATCTGCAGGCGCGGGTTCACCACCTTGATGTACATTCGGCTGTCGGTGATCTGACAGCTCTCAAAATAGGCTTCGGGCAGCGCGCCCAGGATTGGCAGAACGACCCTGGCGATGTCCAGGTTGTCGATCCGCCGGTAGCGGTTGCTCAGATAAGCACGGGCGGTGCCGTCCAGCGTGCGCAGCATCCGCTGGGCCGGTTCCTTGGTAAACCAGCAGTTGAGGTTCTGCGCCAGCAGTTCGGGGGCATCTTTCAGCATGCGGTCATAGTAGGCTGCGGGTACCTTGAGATGGGTACCGATCTGCCGGTGGGCAATGGAACTGATGGACAGCGGTTCGATGGGTTCGCTGCCGGATTCGTTATACAGGTGCAGATAGACGCCGGAGCCAAACGGTTCCAGGCGCAGGCGCGGCGTGGCGACAAGGTAATCCACCTTGGCCTCGCTCTGCCGCTTGACTTCTGCCAGCATCTGAGACAGCGGGATACCGGGTTTCATGGAATCACGCTCCTTCCTCACCAGGTCAGCTCGATGGCATCCTGGTTCAGCGTGGCGTTCAGGCCATCCTCCGTAAAGAGGTCCACCAGTTCCGACCATTTCTTGGACGGCGGGAACCCCGCCAGCGAAGCAGTGGCGGCGTCATCCTGAGAATCTTCCCCGGAAATATGGATGGAGCCATCCTCGTTGATCGTCAGGCTGTGGTGGCCACGCGAGTTGAGGTCGTTGACAACCTGCTCCAGTGTCTTCCTCCCGGATTCCTCATACCAGATCTTCGGGTCAGGCCCGGCATTCAGCTGCTCCGCCGGGATCACCGTCTGAGTAAAATCCTGCAATTCACTGGCTTGCGCGGCGCTCAGCGGTACCATGCGCAGCATATTGCAGTTCACCTTACCGGTGGTCTCGATGGCAATGTCGGCATACTCGAAACCTTCCACACCGTACACCCGGATGCGGCCGACGCCGCCTTTCAAAATCAGGCGGAGCGGATTCTTGACGCACCACTTCCAGGTGACATTGGGAAAAGCCGCGTGCAGCATCTCGGTGATACGCTGGTTGACGTGCAGGAGCAGCAGTGTGTTGGTAGCAGCTGCGTCCTGCCCTTCGGCGGGCGCGGGAGCTGTGTCGGCTGCCCGGGGGCGGCGTACCGATCTCCGTTTGGAGGCCGGCGGACGCTGGGTGCTGAGCAGCCAGGCACCCCAGGTACAGGCGGCAATGAGCAGCAGCGCGCTCATCAGCCAGCCGCGGGTGAAGGCCACGATCAGAATGACAACGCCAGCCAGGATGCCGACGCTGTGCCACATGGGAGATTCCTTTTTCATGGGATATCGATCCTTTCTGTTTGTTACATGAGAAAAGCCGCACCGTGCGGAACAGGCGATCCTGTACACATGGTGCGGCTTTGAGCTTATGGGCAGAAGCGGTATTGCCTCTGCCGTATATGGTTTTCGTTCACTTCCTTTCTGCCCGTGGGCAAGAATATCTATATAAAAATGCCAGCAGAGTTCCGGCCCCAAGGGGAGCCAAACTTCTGCCGGCACTTGTTTGCAAAAATAACAGCGTGTGAGGCGGAGGCAAACTCCGCAGCCATTGCGGCGGCACAAAAATCAATTACATCATAACTATATCATGCGAAAAAAATGACTGTCAATCGTTGATTCTGCGAAGGCTGGGCAGTGAACTTGCAATTTGTGTGCAAGGGGGTCTGCCGGATATATGGGAAGTGTACCACTTGCCTACAAAAATGAAACCCTTGCCTCAATATGTATCCAGCAAGATCTGCTTGCGCAGATAGAGCCCGGCCACCGCCTCGATGACCTCGCGGCTGTGCTGGCTGCCATAGACCTTCTGTGGGAAGTTGTCGCAGGTCAGGTCGGGCTCGGTGTACAGTGCATCCATGACCGCGTCCTCGCTGGGGATGGTTTGTACATTCAGGTTCAGGCACTGGATGATCTCGGCGCAGGAGAGCGGCACTTGATTGGCCAGGCGCATGACCTTGCGCTCGCTGGCGCTGCGGCGGTCAATACGAAACAGCGTCAGGGCAGTCCGCAGCGAAATTCCGTCAAACAATGTGACACGGAGGAAGGCCAACACTTTGGACAAAAGCCCGCCGGACACCGGCCGCACGAACCGCCGGGCCAGCAGATCATACAGCGCATCGTATTCAGTGCGGCCCATGCCGGAGATCAGCAGTCCGCGGGTCAGCAGCCGGTGGGTGCAGTCCTGCCAGGAACGCGAGGTTTGCAGCGGGTTCTGCCGGTTGGCCTTCTCGTACAGCGGGCCGATCTGCGCGAAGGAGACGATCCGCCAGTTGAGCAGTGCCCAGAGCAGCAGTTCCTGCTGGTCTACCTCGTACTCATCCCGGCAGACGCGAATGACGGGGACAACGCCGTCCTTGGTGCGGCGGCGGATCAGATTGCCGTTGGCGGTATACAAAGTTTGCATGGTCATGATCAAACCTCCCTGATTTGGCTGGTGTGTGAAGCATATCGTATATCCTCTACGCTTGAGCAGATGATCTTGCAACAAATACGGAAAATAATTTGCGGATTATATGCGCTGTTGGCCGTCCTAAAAAACAAAAAGCCCTCTGATCGTCAGAATCTTACGCGATCAGAGGGCAATATCGTGTTCTGGTTGCAATGCGTTATCGAACGAGTTGTCCCAGCAGTTTGCACCGCTGTGCGACTGCCTGGCTCAAGGTCTCGGCGCGGGCGGGTTCGCCAAAGTGTGCCTGTTCGAAGATGGCGAAGACTTCATCCTCCAGTCCATCCAGGGCGGCTAGATCCAGCCAATCCAAATCATTGGCGACCAGCTGGAGCTGCTGGCCGTGGGTGGCGCAAAACGGTTTGGCTGCGGCGTCCGCGGCGGGATCGATCTGGCTGGCGTATTGGTCGAACCACAAACTGGTACCGCTGTCATAGACCGGCGCCATGCCCAGCCATTCCAGCGTGACAGCGTCGCGGATTGCGCCCAAATTTCCCATGTGGCGGTCCTGGTTGCAGAGCAGGAAGTCCAGGACGATCATCTGGCTCAGGAACTTCCGGGCGTTGGGGATACCCAGCGCCTCGCAGCGTGCCAGGAAATGGTCAAAGGCAGAGATGCCGTCGGGCCTTTGGGCGGATGTGTACAGCGCGTAGGCACTGACCAGATCCTGGCGGTCGGAGGTCATGTTGGCGCAGATGCTGTACGGTTTGCCGTCCTCCCAGAGCAGCGAGTAATCCACATGGGGGATGTCCAGCCGGCGGCAGACAGCGGACGCCACCACCTCGTTGAAAGGCTCCTGCTGCGCCATGCCGCTGCCGCCCTTGATGAGGACGCGCCGGCCGTCTGCGATCTTCCACTTTTTCTTCAGCCAGCCGTCGGAGGTGTTGCAGGGGGAGACCAGGTCAAGCGAATCACCGCCGGGGACCTTCCCGAACAGCAGGTCGCCCACATCGTCTCTGAAAGGATTGTCGTAGAAGTTGATCTCCTTCCATTGAAACGGTGCGGCCGCCGGGTTAAGCCAATACTGGTCGGAAAGGCTCAATCCGTAGCATTTCAGCAAAAGAATGGAAGCGGACACTTCGGTGTTCATTTGGAGCATGGTGGTCTGCATCGCCTGCTGGAACCCGATGCGGTTCGCGGGAATCATGCGTTTGTAAAGCCATGTGCTTAAATTCATCGCCGTCTCTTTCTTGGTGCGGCCAAGAGTGCCAACGGCAGATGCTCGCTGTGAAAGATCTCATCCACGCGGTAGACCGTACCGCTGATGTCATTCACACCAAGCACCGCCACCGGCAGTTCCCGGTGCATGAGGGTGCATTTCATACGTGCTCACCGCCTTTCCTGTCCATGTATTTGTATTATATCCGAAAACACCGCGCTTGCCTATGGGAATGGTCACCCCAAAAGGGCTTCGCGCAGACCCGTCTCCTCCCGCAGTTTGGAGGCGGCACGGGAGATCCAGGCGCCAACGTGGTTGGGCGGCACGTCGTACTGTTTGGCAATGTCGGTCAGGCGCATTCCCTGCAGCTGGAGTTCCATCGCTTCGATACCGCGCCGTGTGGTGCCCGCATAGTTTTGTTTATAGCGTTCCAGCAAGTCCAGCGTTTCGGCCAAGCTGCGGGCGGCGGCATAAGAATCCCTGCGGCGATCCTCGCCCTGCTCTTGCAGGAAGTCGGCGTCCTCCTGGGTATCGGGGCGGGTCATGTGCCGTTCTCTGGCGGCGACGCGGCGGCAATGGCTGACCAGGCCGTGGTAGACGACCTTCTTGGCGTATGTAGCAAACTGGACTTTGCCGGGGCGGAAGGTGCGGGCGGCCAGGCACAGCCACAGGCAGCCTTCCTGGAACAGATCATCGTATTCCAAACCGCAGACCCGGCGGTTCTGGCGGATGCGGCGCAGAATCGTCCAGTGGACGATGTTGGTGTTTTCCTCTATGAGAAGTTGTTGGTCGGCGGTCAGACGAAGATTGCGTTTCATAGGCAAAGCCTCCTCTCTATGCGGATCGCGGGGTGTGGGGATCGGAAGCTTGGCGGCAGAGCCGGATGACCTGGTCACAGCGGTATTCGCCGAACATGGCGATATGTACTTCGCTGGCCGGGAGCCCCAGCTCGTTTTGCAGCCAGGCATAGATGCCCTCTCTGTCGAGGCCCCAGTGCTGCTGCACTGCGTCCAGGGCCTGGTGGGCCTGTACCCGTTTGCGGCGGACGGTCTCGTTGGCGAGCCGCCCCATCGGGCGGTGGCTGCCGCCGGGATGCGCCTTGACGTAGGCGTCACAGGCGGGCCATCGGCGGCACATATAGAGCCAGGTGTCTTTCGATTCGGGGCGGTCGCCGTATACGACGCGAGCGGGGCGAAGTACGGCCAAAGAACCGCAGTAAGGGCAATGGATGCGGGTGCGTTTCAAAATAATCACCTCCTGGGTGGGATGGATGGACAGAGGTCATCAACAGAAAAAATCTGTATACCCTTATTACTGTCGCGTTCACAATTTGTTCATGAGAAAAATTGAGCATTTTCGGCCATTTTTGCACGAATTTACAGAAAATTAACAAATTCGAAGATGTTTCAAGACAAGAAGCTGGGGTCATTTGGGAAAATTGAACCGAGCATGTTTCCAATTTCGCAAGATTTCGATATACTGTAGTCAGGAAGGAGCGAAGATAATATGCTGATCACAGCGACAGAGCTAAAAGAAAACTTGGACCAGTATTTGCTGATGACCCGGCAGGAGGATATTTACATCACGGAAAACGGCAACCTGGTAGCCAAGTTGACCGCACCATGCCAGGAGCGGGTAAACATTGCGGAATCTCTGTTTGGCAGCGTACCGGATTTCTTTACCTTGGAGCAGGCAAAAGAATCCAGACAAGAGGCATAATATCTGCCAGAATAATCTTGGCAACACGCTATAGCTGTTGAATGAAGCTATGTAAATGACCTCTCTTGCGTCCTCGCTATTTGGAGCCCTTCCATCAGGGAGGGCCTTTTTGCGTGCCCGATGACAAGCCATCCCCCACATCCAGCGTCGTTTTTGCGTACATACTTACCGGCGCATTGAACAAGGCGGCCAGTATGTACTGCTTGGGGTTTCGCACCTGGGTGCGGTTCTGCTTGAGCCCCTCGACCACGAAGCGGATGTGCTCGCTGGTGAGCTGGCGCAGCCGCTTGCAGACGGTGCCCCTGGGCAGATCCATGCCAGACACGCGGATGGCCTTGCGGCGGCTGGCGAGGGTATCCGTCAGCAGACCGGCGATCTCCTGGTACAGCGGCGCATCGTCCGGGTCTTGGCGGCAAAGTTTGTCCAGCTCGATCTGATCGCGCACATCCTCAGGGGTAGTTGGAGCCGGGGCGGTATCCGGCTCAATGGGCTGACAGGCAGGGTGAGTTTCTTCCGACGTAGCCCGGAAAGGAAGAGAATCGGTATTTTGTAATTCTTTATTTTGTTTATCTTTATTTAATTGCGTTGGATTTTCCGACGTAGGGAAATCCAACGTAGGATTCTCCAACATTGGATTTTCCAACATAGGTGAATTCAATACAGGTGTTTGCGCTTGCGGCTGTTCATAGATCACATAGTCCGCACCACGCAGACGCCCCTTCGCATCCCGCTCGCGGGAGCGGACGATGTAACCGGAAACTTCCAGCTCCCGCACCGCGGCGCGGATCGCGTCGATCTTCTCGCGGTTGATCTGGGCCAGGCCGCCCAGGGTATAATCCCAGTCCTCCGGCAGCGACAGCATCTGGGAGAGCAGTCCCTTCGCCTTCAGCGACAGGCGGCGGTCCCGCAGATGGTAGTTGCTCATGACGGTATAATTGCGGTTGCGTTCGACCCGAAACACAGACATGGGATCGGCCCTCCTAAGTAAAATGTTGCCCTGCATACGATTACAGGTTTTGCCGGATGATCCGGGTGATGATGCCCACGGCGACGCTGCGCTCGGTGTCCAGCTTGGTCACGACAAAACTGACATCGTCTTTCTTGCCCGGCATACGGTGGTCATAACAGGAATGGGCCACCGCGTTGACCCCGTTGGACAGCCGCACATAGACGACGCCGCGGTGTACATCGGTGACGCAGCCGGCGTAGCGGCTCTGTACCCGGCACTTTTTCAGGTTCTCCGCGCAGGTGTTGGGGGTGGTGCTTTTGATGTCGGCCCGGATGGACAGCGTCTCGGGGGTATCGCCGCGCACCTCCTGCACCCGCACCAGCACCTCGTCCCCGACGGCAAACCGGTCATGGGCATCGCCGATCCAGTCCCAGGCGAGGTCGCGGGCCAGGATGGAAGTCTCGACGCCGAACACTTCGACCCGCACCGTCTTTTCGGCCACCGCGATCACCCGCGCCTGTACAATGCGGCCCGCTTCGATGCGCGGGCGCCCGCCGGGGCCGGGGGTGAGAAAAAACAGCTGACGCTTGCGCAGCATGGCGTCGCGGCGGCTGGCCACAACGCTGCGGCTGCCCGAATCGATGCCGCGCACCACAAAGTCGATCTCTGCGCCGAGCATATTGCCCAGGAGTTTGTTTTGCCGCAGCGCCACCGCAGAAGCACTCTGGCCGCTGGTGTCACCCAGCTGGATCATCATCTCTTTCAGTGGGATAGCGATGCGGAACCCGTTGTACTCCACTGTGGCGATGGTCTTGCCGCCCGCCGTCTGCTCAATGCCGCCCAACTGGCCGCTCAAGATTTTGCGGGTGCGATAGGCATTGTGGATATCATGCCAGGCCGCGGCCTCCCGGGCGTCCTCGCTCTCCACGCTGCCTCGGCTGTCGATGGTCAGAATCGGGGCGGTTGCAGCGGGTTTCCGCCGGGCGGGAGCAGGCGCAGGCTCCTCGGCAGCCGCCGGGGCTGCGGGCGGGGTGTCGTCCGGGTCATCATCCAGCAGAGCGGCGGGAAGAGGCGCGGGCGTTTCGACATCGGGTTCGGTTTCTGCGTGCTCAGGAATCGTAATGGTTTCATCGGGAATCTGTTCGGTAAGGGGCATGTCGGTCAGTTCGTTGTACAGTTCCATAGGGATACCTCCATCGTGTTATGGTTTGAAGAGAATGGAATCTTTGTCGATGGCGATAACGCCATCGATGGATGGTTTGGGGGCGGAAGTTTCGATCTCAGATGTCTTGGCCGGGGATTTGCGTCTGGCAGCACCCTTTTTCCCAGTTTTCCCGGTAGGCGGTTTGGCGGTGGCCTGAGGCAGCGGCTCCACCGTTATGTCCGGTTCCTCGCCGTCAGCCTCCAAAGCGGCCCGCCATGCTGGCACATGGGCCGAAGCCTTGCAGCTATGCAGTTCCCGGTAGGCGGGATGCAGCGAGTAGTCCATTTTGCGGACGCGCAGCACCTTCTTGCCGCGCACAATGACCAGGGCTTCCTCAATGGGCAGGCGCAGCACTTCGTCCGGCGTCAGAACCGGGCGGCGGCCGACGCCGCTGGTCTCCCGGTATTCCGGCGTGTAATTGGACAGGCGGAAAGTGCTGAGTACCTTGGAGCTGCTGGCCACCGCCACACTGGCGATGCCGGTGCGCGCCGAGACATACTCGGCGGTCAATGGGTCGGTGCAGCCCAGGAACAGCTGGATGTCGCAGTTGCCCAAAATCTCCTGCCACTGATTCTGCGGATAGCGGTTCTGCAGCCCGGCCAGATTCTGAAACACGCAGGAGATCGAAATGCCGCGGGAACGGATCACGCTGATCCGCCGGGACAGTTCCGAGATCGTGCCGCAGGCGGTGATCTCCTCGGCCAGAATGTGGACGGGAACCGGAAGCCGCCCGCCCTTGCAGTTGCGGTCGGCATAGCGCACCAGCTTGATGAACACGAACGAGAGAAACAGCGAGGCCAAAAAGTCGAAGGTACTGTCCTGGTCACTGGTCACAAGAAAGTAGGCGCAGGGCTTTTGGCCGGGCAGTTCCAGGTCGATCTCCTTGGCGCTGGTGATCTGCCGGATCAGCTGCGACTGGAATACCTGCAGCCGGGTGCCAAGCCCGATGATGACGCCGCTGCGCACCGTGTCCGAAGCCTGCTGAAACAGGTTGAAGGGGCCTTTGGCCGGGTGCTGGATCGGCAGCATTTCAAACACCTGCCGCAGTTCAGCGTCGGAACACTCGGTCAGCAGGCGGTAGACCTGCCCGATGTTGCGCTGCTCTGGCGGGTAGCTCAGATCGACATACAGCACCAGGGCCTTGAGCAGGTTCATCTCAGCGCTGTCCCAAAACCTGTCGCCCTTGCTGTTGCCCTGGGTATTCTTGATAACCACGTCCACAAACAGCTGGGCGTTCAGTTCCTGGCCGTCCACTTCCTCCAGGCAGTTCCAGGCGTCCGAACATTCCGGGCTGACCAGATTGAACACACGGACGGTGTAGCCTTTGGCCGCGAGATATTCGCTGGCGGTCTCGTAAAGTTCCGACTTGGGATCATTGATAACCAGCGATTCGCCGGCGGCCACGCCCTGCAGGATGCGGTTCAGGCAATAGGAGCGGGTCTTCATGCTGCCGCTGACGCCGTACACCGCAATGTTGCGGTTGAGGCGGCTCTTCTCCGGCACGCAGACGATCTCGCTTCCCAGCATTCCCAAAACGGTGCCGGTGTGGCCCCGTAGGTCATGGACAAGTTCCAACACGCCGCCAAGTTCCTGCCGGGTCATCCAGCCGGATGTGCCGTAGGTTCCGCTCGACGCATAGGCAAAGTTGCGGTCGGCATCGTACTCGCCGTTGTCGGCGGACAGCTTGCGGTACAGCGCCAGCAGCGCCACAGCGCCGCCGCACAGCAAAAGGCCGTACATGCCATACGGAAGAACCAGCAGCCCTTGCAGGCAGGCGACCGGGGAAAGAGACGGCAGCGGTGGTGAAGTCCCACTGCCCGGGACGCCTCCACTTTCCTGCCAGGCGGCATAGCCGCTCAAAATCTGGGAGAGAAAGCCGCCGGCATAGCCAAGCAGCAGGGTGCTGCCTGCGGCGGCGAGCAGAATCTTTTTGGGTGGTAATCTCAAATGGGCAAGAATCCCCTCTCGAATTTATCAAAGTCGATGAGCTGCAAGGCAACGCGGTCGCCGCATCCCTGTTTTAAGGCGGCTGCCTGGAAATCGAAGCAGACCAGTACGCCTTGCCGGCCGTGCAACTCCAGCGCCGAGCAAAAGCGGAACAGCCGGGGCAGGTCGGGCAGACAGGCAAACAGCACCGGCAGCCCAGTGGCGGTCATGGCGTCCTGCTCGATCTGCCCGCCGGTGTCCGGCGGCGCAAAGCCCTGGCGCAGCACGGACAGAAAAGCCTGCAGCAAAGGCGGGTCGCACACCAACCGCAGCAGGACGTCCCCGTGGTGATCATTGGTGAGAAAGTAGAACGGCTCGCAGCCCTCCCCGAACAGAAAATACTCCCGGTCGCGGGTGTGGGCCTGGGCCAGCACCTGGCCCAAGGTCTCAATGTGGTCGGCAAACAGCAGGCCGGTGACATTGCTCTGAGCAATGCCGTTGCGGCGCGCCAGGTTCTGGAAGAACACTTTGGTCCGCAGTTCAGATTGATGGTCAAAGGCTGGTATATTCCCGGCGCAGTTGTAGCAGAGACCGGGCCCGCCGGGAGCAGCCAACACCCCAACCATGCGGGAGCCGCGGATCTTGACGGTCTCAACGCCCATCTCCTTGACTTCCCGGGAGCCATAAAAAGCGGCCGGAGCAGAGTTGCGAAGAGCGGCGGCGGAGAACGGGCAGGGCTTGTCATCCCGGAACAGCGCGATCCCCGCTTTGTAGACCGAGGTGTATACCTGGGCGACCCGATGCAGCCGAAGCCGCCGGACCGGCTCGGATTTGACGCGGTTGGTGTCGGTGCTGCCGGTCAGGTAGAAAGCAAAACGGCTGGGGGCAGATGCCAGCAGCCGGTGTTTGGCCGCGGCTGTCAGCCGATAGCCCCGGAGCCTGTCCCGGTACACGGTGCGGAGAAATCCGTCTGCTTTGAGACGAGCCACGACCTTTTCGGCGTAGGCTGTACTGCCGACCAGGCGGCTGACCGAACTTGCCGGGTACTCGCCGGAAAGGGCGGTCAAGGCAAGGAGGTCGTAGGCCCTGGTGCCGGGCGTGGGAAGTTGCATTTGTTTTTCCATGTTTTCTGGTTCCAAAAAGTGAATTGTACCGGGGAGGTTTCTGGCTTCGGTGCAAAATATCCGAGGCGCGGCGGTCAAAAACCGCATCACGGCGGCGATGACGACGTCTGATCGGTTGTCGGTGAAATTTGCGGCATAATGGGCCGATTTTCGGATAGGGTTTTGCTGTTGTTTTTGTGGCTTTCGAACCAGCGTGGGAAGGCTTCCGGCGGCAGTACGGTCACGCGGGTACACGGTTCAAATTCAAGGCAGGAAGTCTGGTAGAGGTCACAGAGCGAACCACTGTCGTCCTGCATGGCATAGAGTGCGACCATGTCCAGCACCGGCTTGAGCTGCAGATTGTCGTAGTCCCGCATCTGGCTGTGTGGCAGCGCGGCGTCATAGACGTGCTCGACGCATACCACACAGTGGGCATAAAGCGGAAACGGATGCGTTTTGCAAAAGCCGTCCAGCGCCGTCTGCAGCGGAGGGAGAAGAAAGGCTGCACTGCTTTTCTGCCGCTTTTTGGGCAGCAGACGCGGCAGCCGCACGCAAAGGATGCCGTCCCGATAAGTGACGGAAATGCCCTGTTCCACGGCGGCGCGGGAAAAGTAATCGTGCCGCGGTGTGGGGGCGGTATCGAACAGCAGATTGCGCAGGCGGCAGGTGGTTTTCTCGGCCAGAAGGGCCGCGTCGGTCAACAGACCAGTAACCTCGTCCAGCGTCGCATCCGGCGGCAGATGTTGGGCTTCGTACAGCCTTTTGTGGATCTGGATCAGATTGCGGTGTTCGAGCATGATGCGGTCATACAGTTTCTCCCGATTCATGCTTCGCCCGCTTTCTGGTAGTAGCTGACATGACCGTCCGCACCTACGGTGCAAAAGGCGGTGATACAGGCGGCAGTCAACAAGGAAATTTGCGCAACATCGTCCACCAGGGCGATGACCTGGGTGTCGTCTTTTCCGCGCTGCTGCAATACCTGGTCGATCAGCACCTCCCGCCCGGCGGGCACACAGACGACTTCGATCATCTGCCCGTCGGCAAAGAAGAGCAACGCGGCTGGGAACTCGGCCGCAGCGTGATATTCCACCTGCGGCAAAAGGTCTAACAGTACCCACACGGCGCGGGCGATGTTCGGATCGTATTGGTCGAGCTGTTCGGCGCTGGCGAAATAGCGTCCTTCAGCGGAAAGAACAGCCCGCCCGGTATGTACCATGTGGGCCAGCAGTGTGCGGACGGTCTCTTCCTTGCCTGGAAAGAAGTGACAGAGCTGCGTTTCAGACAGCCCAGGGTACATTGAGATATTGCGCAGCAGCTCGCCCGCCTCCCGGCGGTACAGGTCGGCGCGCAGTTTCATAAGGATCACCTTCTTTGGGCGTAATCGTGACGCACAGGATACGTCTGCGGTTTGGGGTATACGCCTTGGGGACGTATGGTGTGCGTCAAGGGTGCAAAGTGACGTACGCAGGACGCAGTATTGGCGCAGTGGTCTTGCCGCCTTGGCCGGTTTGCGTCCCGGCGGCGTACTGCGTACGTCTAGCAAAGTAAAAGGGTGGTGTGGTCATGTGGGGGTGCCTCCTGTGTAAATTGACACAAAAAAAGAGCCGCACACGGCACAGTGCCGTGTACAGCTCTTGGAATGCCCGCAATGAGGGGCAACTTTGTGTGTATTCAGTTTAGCACAGTAGATTCACGGGGGAAAGCACTTTGGGGTGCGGATTTTGTGCAAAAACTTGGCAGCCAGTTTCGTTGAATCGGCACACTTCTTTATCAAAGCAAGCGATTCTAAACATACATACAAAAGACATGACCGCTGTTGACTTGAAGGCAAAACGGTCATGTCTTTTTGTCAACTATGGAAAAGTGCGGGAGCGGTGTATGGTTTCCCACGGATGCGGGAATAGCTAACGAAAACGCTTAATGTTGTGTATAGTATTGGGCTAGACCGGATCTTTTTAATATGCTACGCTAGACTCTCCAAATAGGTAATGGCTTCTTGCACGGTTGAAAATGTCTTGCCGCATCGAACGAGCCATTGGTTTCGTTCATCGGTATCATCCAATGTGGGGAGCCCTTCAGATTGCAGAGATGTTAAAATCTGTGCGCCATTCTGTAGGGCAGTAGGATATTGTTTTCCGATGGCCCATATAGGGTCTTTGCTGCCTTTCCTGTAATCAGGCACAAAGTTTTGGAGCTGATGCAAAATTCGCGTCTTTTCAGCGGGGGTTGCAATAACCGGAGAAACCTTCTGATAATGCAGGAGAAACCAGTACTCTACACAGGCCGTCGTCATAAGCAAGCGAACACGAATGGGAGGGTTCCTGCGCAACCGCCGCAATTTTTTGATGATTTGGAATCGCTCGCCCCATTTGTCACGGTCAAATTCTTCTACATCAAAAAAAAACCAGATCTCATCTGTTACCGGCAGATTGTTTCGGTATTTTACATCTTTGGCAAACTTATCGGCGGCAAAGTCGAAAAGACCGGTCTTATTAACACGCTTTAGTACAGCAACATCATTGAATTTCTGATGAAGAAAATCGGCGTATTGCTGCTCACTTTCTCCCTCACAGAAAATGTAAATCAATGGCTTGTGAGGTTTTGTGAGTCTTTTCACTCACTCCACCTCCTCAATATCGAGTTCTGGCGTAGCGCCATACTTGCCCATTAGATAACCTTTCCGTATATTTTCGCCCGTTGCGGTTCCGAAATCGCTGATGCTATACAAAGAGGATACGCCATTTTCACGATCCTTATCGACAAAGTATATTTCGTCTTTACGCAACAGTTCCATATTTAGCAGTTCAGTGTCATGCGTGGTAAAAATCAACTGTGCGTGATTGGGGTTGGAAGAAGAACTTTGAAATTTAGCAACGATATATTGTACGAGCATGGGGTGGATTTCTTTTTCCAGTTCATCTACCAGAAGTACACCGCCACAACGAAGAACCTTTTCAATATCGGGGGCCAGCGACATCAAACGTCTTGTGCCGTCCGATTCATCGGCCAGTTGCAAGGCATAGTTGGCCGACTCTCCGTTGCGATTTATACCGCGATGAAAAGAAGTTGCCCGCACTTCGCCCATGCGAAGTTTGTGCTCCGAGACGGTCGAGGCGTCAGAAAGTGCTTGTAAAAACTGTGCAAGTGCTGCACGAATTTCTTCAGGAATTTCTGAGGGAATATTTTGTGGATCGGCAATATCCTTGTTGCGAAATTCAAACTGCATATCCTGGATGCCCACATCAGCAGCCTTTGCATAATCTGCGATAGCGGTTAGCATATTGGAATCATCCGAATACTCCAGAAGATAGTCGGGAAAGTCCGAATATGTGCGTGAAAAATATACTTCATCGCGGAACCATGCCATTGCATTGATGCAGGCTTGTTCGTTCATTGTGCAAGCAACAGCGAAATACAACTGGTTGGGGGCTATCGTTTCGGCAATTAGCTCTCGGCGCCGCTTCAGGTTGTTGGTAACAAACTGAAATTCCTGCTTTCTTCGAGTAAACACAAGAGCCTGTTGACCTTTTGGCCAATGATACAGATGCTCTTCGGTAATGCCTTGCCTAGTTGCTGAAAAACCATAGTTATACTTGATGCCATTATGAATATAGGTAAAGTCAAAGGATGTAGGGGCTTTGCCAGAAAAATCATCTAACATAAATGGCTGTACAGGAATTGCAGCATTTTCGTGCTGTGTGCGTTGCGCTGTTTTTATAAACTGTGTGGCAAACCAAAATGCGCGAATGACATTGCTTTTGCCGCCACCGTTTTTTCCGTAAATTGCAGCACAGGGAACGATTTTCTTGTTGCCATGATAAATTAGGCAACTTTTCAAGCTTCCCAAGCCGGTTGCTTCCATAGAAAGCACGGTAGGCTCACGGAAAGAACGGTAATTTGCAAAATTGAATTCTATCAACATGGGCCATTCCCTCCTTTGAAATAAGTCTAACACGGAAATCAGTACAATTCAATAGAAAATATTGAGGAATTTTATTTTTTTATCTGAATTTCTATTGAATCGCAAAAATTGACAAATTTGGCAACGAGGCTGGAGGCGTCACGAAGCGAACAGTTGAGTTCCAAAGGAGCGCGGTAGCAAGAGTCGCATACAGACCGGCAAACAAGGTTGTCCTGTTTTGTTGAAACAGGTGCGAGCCAAGCGTATAGGATTAACACCAAGGCCATTTCATGGCCAAACCTATCGAGCGAAAGGGCCAAGCATGAACGGTGTTATTTATGCGCGCTACAGCAGCGACAACCAGCGGGAAGAATCCATTGAGGGGCAGCTGCGCGAGTGTAAGGAATACGCGGAGAAAAACGGCATCCTGATCGTAGGAACCTACATTGACCGGGCGTTTTCAGCCAAAACAGATCATCGTCCTCAGTTCCAGCAGATGATCCGGGACAGTAAAAAAGGCCTGTTCGATACGATTCTTGTGTGGAAGCTGGATCGCTTTTCCCGCAACCGATACGATTCGGCCTATTACAAGCGCATCCTGAAAAACAACAAAGTGCAGATCATCTCGGTGACAGAGCCAATCTCCAGTACGCCGGAGGGCATCATGCTGGAAAGCCTGCTGGAAGGCATGGCAGAGTACTATTCCGCTGAACTGGGCGAAAAGGTATCCCGCGGCTTGAAGGAGAACGCGCTGAAGGCCCGGTTCAACGGCGGTTATGTCCCGCTGGGTTATCGCATTGACGATGAGCGGCACTATCAGATCGACCCGCTGACAGCGCCGGTTGTACAGGAGGTATTCCGACGCTATGCGGACGGCGAAAGTATCAAGCAGTTGTGCCGTGAGCTGAACGAGCGGGGCGTTCGCACCAGTTTGGGGCGATGCTTTACCAAGTGCAGTTTTCAGAATATGCTGAAAAACAGGCGCTATCTTGGCGAATACCGATATAAAGATGTGGTGATTGAAAACGCCGTTCCCGCTTTGATTGATGCAGAGACCTTTGAGCGTGTACAGCAGCGCAGCCGGCAAAATCAAATCGCGCCCGTCCGCGTTCGCGCAGATGTTCCCTTTATCCTGACTTCCAAAGTGTTTTGCGGCAAGTGTGGTGCAATGGTGGCCGGTGACAGTGGTACAAGTAAGACCGGCACGGTTCATTACTACTACAAATGTGGCAATCGCAAACGCGGTGGGAAGGAAACCTGTAGTCTCAAGGCAGTGCGCAAGGAATGGCTGGAGCACGCGGTTACATACGTTGCGGTCACCTATGTGCAGCGCGATGAGATCACGGAGCGCATCGTAAACCTGGCGGTGGAAAGCAGCGATAAAGAAAACCCGAGGCTTCCGGCTCTTCGCGGGCAGCTGCGAGACGTAAACCGCCGGATCAGCAATTTGATTTCCGCCGTAGAAGAGGGCTTTATCAGCGACAGTTCCAAACAACGGCTGGATGAACTTGAAAAACGGCGCCGGGAGCTGGAAGCCAGCATCGGCCAAGAGGAACTGAAGCATCCTAAATTGGAACACGACCAAATCGTGTTCTGGCTTTCACAGTTCAAGCATCTGGACTTGGAAAATGTTCGGGTGCAGAAGCAGATCATCGACTGCTTTGTCAACACCGTCTATCTTTTTGATGACCAGCTGGTCGTCAACTTCAACTTTGACCGCGAGCGGCGGAAGATCAGCCTGGCTGAGGTGGAGGCTCAACTTGATGCAGTAGAGATTAGGCGTGATACAGCACCGCGGGGGGAGAAACCAAATCTGCTATTCTATGGCGATGGATTTGGATTGATGTTGCTATATGGAGATATTTCGATTGTTTAACAACCGGATGTCGATTAGATCGAAGAACAACATTTTCAAATCGAGCATACATATAGTATAGTAGAAAGGCTTTATATATGTTCTAAACAGAGGAATTATACAATTTGTACAAGATTTGTTCCGGGAATTTGGTGGCACCAACAATTGAAAACTCTTGCTGTTTGCACTATAATACTAGTATCTTTGATGGTGGAATGACTCATTCGGAAAGGATTGTTTTTCCTACCATCAAGAATTCCTGCTATCGCTCGACCGATGGCAATGAAAGCAGCAGTCTGCCTCGGAGTAAAAGCGAAGGAATAGATTAAAGTTAATATTTTTGATAGATGGCGCTGTTTTAGTTCCGAAATGGAACGCGGCGCCAATTCTTTTGTTGCTATTGTTCGATATGGAGGAATATTAAAATGTGTGGGAATGCGAGCAGCACATCTGCGCGGACCGGGGAAGAAAGTAGCTCGTCTAATCAGAGTGTGAATTCTAATACGCGTAGCGAGCGAGCTTTGACATTATACAGAGCCTGGCAGATTTTCTCGGGCATAGCTATTTTGTTACTATTTTCAACGATTGGAGCCTTATTATCTGCTCAAGATCATGAAATCGTAGTACGGCAATACACTTCCACGTTTATGATACTCAGCGTTTCTATGGCACTGGCTGCAGTATTTTTAATCTTTGGATGTATAGAATATCACGCCCCTTGGATCAACGGGATTTTCGAAAAGCAGAAAGACACCTGCGATGTGGACTCAAGTGATTTCCAGAAATTCCGAAATGGCTACAATAAAATGAGACGCGCGCGGGTAGGCATTTATATTGAAGTCATTCTTTCGCTTTTTTTGTATTTGCTCCCGCAGTATATCACAAGAATTTCTTACTTTACTACATATTCGGTGATATATGATTGGTTTTTTGTTCTCAGTGTACTTATGAACGGCTTTGCGCTTGCGCAGTGTTCTTTTCAAACTTCATGGATTGGAACAAGCCGACGAACCCCCAGCATTGGCATTGCCGTAGCAAATGTGATTTTATACTTTGCAGTTGTATTGGATCTGGTTTGCAACGGCACAAACCAAATACTCCTTTACCCTTTTCTCGACATAACCGGAGCTTCGTTACGCGAAAATATCAACAATATTTTTAATTCTATTCCTGACGGGGTGAAAACGGGTGTCATAGTGGCCACCGGCGTCGCACTCTTGAAAGATTTTATCTCCCAGATGTTTGCAAGCATTAACAATCAGCACCCGGCCAACCTTACCCAACAACGACGGCATATTCGTCACCGATTGCTGACTCATTGGAATTATACTGGACGTGTCTCTACCTTTTCGAGAGAAAATTTCCGTGCTGAATTTCTCACCACTAATGTCCTAATTGGAGCGTTCTTTGTTCTTATCGTGATAAGTCATAACGCTTGGGACACTGTGCCCAGCCCCGACACCCCGGAAGACGGCATCGTCAGTGTGGCCATTTATTCGTTGATTTTTATGCTTTTCTCGTTTGCCTCGCTTTGGAGTATCCGCGATGAGACATTGATTCAAAGCGAACATATGTATTTAAGTGTCAAAAGCATCAAATTGGATAAGGATTCGATCCGGAAGAATGATAACGGTCAACCAACATCTGCGTGGATGGATTTTTGCCAAGTATTGTGTAATCTCACTGCAAACGTGAGCGGTATCGACAGCGAAGACGCTGATTACCAGAATATAGCTCCTATGATTATCGCAACTGCACAAATGATTACGCTTACTAATGACAAGGATTGTAAACCTGATGAGTGCAAACGAACTCTCTTTTTCTGCGATATACTGCGGGCCAAGGGTAACATACAAGCTCTCATTCTTCGTGACGCTAGCCACGAAAAAAATGAAAATGATACAGTGTTCTACTCAAGCAACGCGCCGTTACAAATCGCTCGTGACTTGCGCTTCGCTAACTTGATGGAGGATTTAATTGGGGATGACGGCTTGTATCCTGTTGAACTAGCGCCTAATGAGCGCGGTGGCTCGAATCAACATGAGGAGATAAAGCTGTTCAAGCCATATGATTTAACACCACTCTGCTTTGTTAAAAAGCTTCTGAAGTTGTTCTTTGACACAGATTTGGATTTTGGCTCCACGCCCGACATATACAATTGCTCAAATGAGGATGTCATTCAGCTTTTAAAAATCGATGTTTTCCATTTTCTATTTCGGTATGAAATCGAACATAAAAAATCTCGAAGAATAAAAACTTGCGGACTATCTTGGCTAGGGTGCAACTGTCAAGTTCCGCAGGTTCCATGTGAAGCCAAAACTGACATTAAGGGGAAAAGCCCGCGAGAGGAACTAATCCTCACCATGCCATTCATTGTGGTCAAATGTTTTGACAGGAGATGGGAAAACACAAAAGAACCTATGCTTGATCATGTATTATTGTGGCCTATTCTTCATTATTATATGCTTCTCCCTAAAAATTGGGCTGTTCAGTGCGGAAACGATGTATTAGATGAAATAGCATTTACTACATTCCGACAATTGGCTGATATGCAGGCGGATTTGTCTTTTGTCGAAAGGATTGTTTCCATATTGAGTGAACATGGGAAGCTAGACGATGCTATTTTGCCTGAAGAAGAAAATATGACAACTCAGTTGATGGTGAATAAGCAGAAGTGTAACGGAGAAGGAAGCGGCGCAGAAGATCGAAAAATTCAAGAAGCGGTGCTTCAAAGACGAGTTGAAGAATTGCTTGGGAATGGCGGAAATGCTACACAGAAAAAATCCAGTGTGGACGCAATCAATGGGGGTGAGTTGTATGGCGGCTGGAAAAAAATTGTCTATATGATTTTTATGAAGCAGTCAAATGAAGATAATTGAAAAGGTGGTGCACATGATGTCTGCAAAGTAAAAGAAGTTGCCAACAGGAAATTTCACGCCTTGCGAGTTCCAAACAGTGGCAAGGAACAGTTCCTTGTGCTTGCTTGCGGTGTGGGCAAGGTGTCGAAGAGGGCTTTCGCTGTAGAGACCGGTTCGGCTTTCGCAGTTATACAAATATAAACATCTTGGTGTTTTATTGAACAGGCTTGGACCTTTTTAATCGATGGAATCCATATCTTTTTGTCGCAGGAAATTCGATGCCATTCCATTTTGCCGGGAGATGCAGCGACGTTATTTAGCTGTACCGAAAATCAACCCAAAAAGTTCGGATGCCGAATGTTCCGCTGCACCAAAGAAGAGGTTTTGTGGAAACGCAAAACCTCTTCTTTTTTTGTCGTTTCCGGAAATCTCCGGAAGGGACTCGAACAGCCCGTCCGGCCGCCCTGCGTCCCGGCCCTTGCGGACAGTCCTGCGGACTGTCCGCAAGGGCGCGGGAGAGTCCCTTCCAGCGCACCAAAGAAGAGGTTTTGTGGAAACGCAAAACCTCTTCTTTTTTGTTGCTTTCGGAAGTCTCTGGAAGGGACTCGAACAGCCCGTCCGGCCGCCTTGCGTCCCGGCCCTTGCGGACAGTCCTGCGGACTGTCCGCAAGGGCGCGGGAGAGTCCCTTCCAGCGCACCAAAGAAGAGGTTTTGTGGAAACGCAAAACCTCTTCTTTTTTTGTTGCTTTCGGGAGCCTCTGGAAGGGACTCGAACAGCCCGTCCGGCCGCTTTTCGTCCCCGGCACACAAAAAGCAGCGAGCCTGCGCGTTTCGCAAGCCATCGTCGCTGCTTCCTTTCCGCCATCGTGCCCCCTTTGGGGACTGCCCGCGGCAAAAAAATGCCCCCGGCCCGCCGGAACTTGGAGCCGGCCGGGCTGGGGGCTTTGCTGTTTTCCATTGACGGCTGCCCGCGCGGGAAGCGTTTTGCAACCCGCCGCGGCACAGTTTATGCCGTCTCCTCGCCTGCGGCAAGGTCGCCGCTCTGGGCGGCGCTCTCGGCGGTGGAAGGCAGAAGCTGGTCCACGCTGGTGTCAAACTGGGCCAGGTAGTCGTTCAGGTCCCGCTCGCTGTCAAAGCGGTCGCCGTCGTACCAGAAGTCCTCGTCCACGTCCTGGACCAGCTGGTCGGCGGTGCGGTGGATGCTCCACACGCCGTCCACATTCAGGTAATAGCTGCGGGACAGGTTGGCCATGCTGCCCGACGCCGTATCCCACACCGTGTCAAAGGTATAGCTGGTGAAGGGCAGACCCGCCTGCTCGGCCTCGTCGATGATGGCCCGGCAGCTCTCGGCAAAGCTCTGCGCATCGGTGTAGCGGTTTTCCAGCGTCACATAGGCCCAAACCTCGTCCGCGTCAGTAACGCCTGCCGTGTCCCGTTCGCTGCCGGCCACCGCCCGCTGCAGCGTCACATTCACCGAGATATCCCGGATGTTCCCGTCGTCTTTCAGCGCGTCGTAGGCCTGCTGTTCCAGCCGGGCGGCCAGGCGGTTCTCGGCGTACTCATGGCTGGGGCCCCAGCCTTCGGCCAGCTGGCCCAGGATGGACGCGCAGCCCGCCGCCGCCAGCAGCAGAAAGCAGACGAACATGCTCAAAAAATCATATTTCAGCGTCACGTCGGGGCGCACCGAGTAGATCAGCACCTCCACGCCCAGCACCACCAAAATCAGCGGCGACAGCCGCAGCACCGAAAGCACGTCGATGCCCGGCACCAAAATGGCCGCCACCATCAAAATGCCCACAAAGATCAGCGTGATGCCAAAGGCCACCGTGCCCACCCGGCGCACCTTGCGGGGCTGCGGTGCGGCGGCGCGGGGGCCGCCGGCCGGCGGATGGGGCGCAGTATTCCCGGCCTGCGCCCCGCCGGGCGCAGACTGCCTGTTCTGGTATTCCATTGTATTCCTCCCTGCCCGGCTCAGCGGGCGTTGCCGGTATCGGCGCCTGCGGTATCGTCTGCGTTCAGCCCCTCATCGGAAGCCGGAGCTCCGGCTTCCGGGCGAGGGGCACCCTCGCCCGTCCGGGGATGCACGCCGGCCCTGGGCCACTGGGGCGCCGGGCCGGTGCCGAAGGTATCGTCCGGCATACCGGAAAAGTCGGGGATGTCGTCCGGGCCGCCGTAGCCGGGATCATAGCCGCCGGTGTAGGGCGGGATATCGTCCGGGCCGCTGCCGCGCCCGCTGCGGGGGCCTTTCAGCAGCCAGAAACCGCCGGCGATCAGCAGGGCGGCCACCACCAGGGTGGGGACCATGTTGGCCGCGTACCAGCCGATAAAGTTGATGACCAGCGGCTCGATGATGCTGCTGTACAGCGCCCACGCGCCCAGGCCGATGAACACCCAGCCGATGACCCGGTTGCCGGAGGGGAAAAGCCGCCGCAGAGAATCCAGGTTCTCAAAGGGCAGCAAGGTATCCGGCTTGGGGTCGCCCTGGGTCATGTGGCGGATCAGGTCATAGGTGTCAAAAAAGCTGTACATCCACACGATGGGGCAGACGATGATCAGCGGCGAGATGATGGCCCCCAGCCCCACGCCGATGCAGAAGGTGGAGATCAGCGCCAGGCCGCGCTTCATATAGCCGTAATACATTTGTCCCGCGCCGGGGATACAGGCAAAAATAAAGGTCAAAAGTCCGTTTTTCTTCATGGTGGTTTACTCCCCCCTGGCGGGCTGCACGCCGCCGTATTGCCGGTGGTTGCCGGGATCGTTGCTGCCGGTGTTGCTGCTGGCGTCGGCCTCGGTTTCGGCGCCGCTGCCGTTGCGGGGCTCGGCCAGCTGGGCAAAGCCGCTTTGCACGTAGGCCTGCATCTCGCTGAGCACATCGTCGATGCCCTTGCCGATGCCGCCGATAAACTGCTGGATGCTCTGGCTGATGGAGAACCGCGGCCCCTCTGCCAGGCGGTCCACGCCGCGCTGCGCGGCCCCGGTGCTGATATTGAACGCCCCGAAATTCCACAGTGCAAAGGCCAGAATGACCGCCGCCGCAATGGACACGTATTTGTTGGTGAACACCCGGATGGAGCGCATGCGCAGCAGGTTCTGCACCTGGGGCGCAATGTCCCGCGCGGGGCTGAGCAGCGCCTGGGGCATGGCCTCCAGCCAGTTGGTGTAGCGGTTCAGGCAGGCGTCGCAGAAGCTCAGGTGCTCGGCCGCCTCCAGGCTGCCCAGTTCATCCAGGCTGCCGTTTCCCATGGCGTTCAGGCCGGCGCCGGTCAGATGGCCGCGGTCATCGAACAGGTTTTGATTGTCAAAGGGTACCAGTGCGTTTTGCATTTATGCCTGCCTCCTTTCCAGGATTTGCTGCCGAAGGATGACCTTGGCGCGGAAGATCTGGTTCTGCACCGTTTTTTCCGGCCTGCCCAGCGCCTGCGCAATGACCGGCACGGTCTTGTGCTCCAGCAGGTACATGGTGGCCACGCTGCCGTAGGGTTCCCGCAGGGTGCGCACCATGTTCTGCAAAGCGCCGGCTTCCTCGCGGGCGATCAGGGCCTCCTCCGGGTTTTGGGCGTCGCCGGGCGGCGCGCCGCGGGGTTCGGGCAGCTGGTCGTCCTGCTGGGCCTGCACCCGGCGGACCCAGGCGCTTTTCAGGTGGTCCTTGCATTTGTTGGTGGCCACCCGCACCAGCCACTGTTTGTGGTAGGCCGGGTCGCACCGGTCAATGTTGGACCAGGCCGAGAGGAAGGTATCCTGGGTCAGGTCCTCGGCGGTGTGGGGGTCGTGGACGAACTGATAGCACACGGTATACACCAGCCGCTGATACTGCCGCATCAGGCTGGCGAACTGCTCGTTGTTCAGCCGGCACACCCCCTTTGTCTGTTTTGGAAGCTTCCTGTGCGGGGAACACCGAGCCAAAAGCCAACCGAACGCGCTGAGCCCCCGCGGAAGGGCCTTTCCGGGTGTGCGGGTCCCGCCGGACTGCCGTCCGGCCCCCGCAACGCCCTCCGCATCGGCGCCTTCTGTCTATACTACGAACGGCCCGGCCGGGATTTTGCAGCCCGCCCCGGTTTTTTTGAGAATTTTTTTGGAGGAAGTGCGGATGCCGCCGCAGACCTTCCCGGCGGGCGTGAACGCCCGCCCTACAATGTAAGGCAAACGGGCGGCGGAATCGGGGACGGCAGGCATGGCGGGTGGATGACGGTTGTGGAGTGCTGCCCCCTGCGTAGGGGCCGATGATTTCATCGGCCCGCCGGCCGGCCCGGCTGGGGGGCTGACGCTTGTGTATCGCCGCCCGCTCCCGGCCGCAATGTAGGGCGGGCGATTTCGCCCACCGCCTGGGGTTTGCGGCACCGCAGGCTTTCCGGGACGATGCAAGCATCGTCCCTTACGAAACACGGGGCAAGGCTCTGCCCGGCTTGGAAGGATACTTCCGCCGCAAGCCGCAGACGGAGGGGCGCGGCTTACCGGCGGTTCTTCTCGCCCCAGTCGCACATAGCATCCAGGATGGGGATCAGCGAGCGGCCGCGGTCGGTCAGGCTGTACTCCACCTTAGGCGGGATCTGGGGGTATTCCTCCCGATGGACCAGGCCGTCGGCTTCCAGCTCCTTGAGGGTCGAACTCAGCGTCTTGTACGAGATGCCCCCGATATACTTTTTCATCTCGTTGAACCGCACCACGCCGAAGCACATCAGCGTGTACAAAATCGTCATCTTGTATTTGCCGTTGATCAAAGACAGGGTGTAACTGAACCCGGTGCTGCCCAGGCTGGCCTGGGCGATGCAGCTTGCATCCATGGTACTCTCCTTTGGGTAAGTATCGTACTTTGATGTGCGTACTTGTTTTGCGTCGCGTTCCTGTTATGATTATAGTATCAGCTGCGGGGCAAGTCAACGCGGAACAGGCAGCCGGCCCCGTCTCCGCCCGTTTTTGCCCGCCCCGCGGCAGTATGCTTTTCCCCCAGGCGCTCCCCGGCAGATGCGCCCTTAAAATCAGGAGGTTTGTACCATGAGCAAGAACATTGTAGTGATCACCGGCAGCCCGCGCAAAAACGGCAACAGCTTTGCTATGACCGACGCCTTTGTCCGTGAGGCCGAAGCCAAGGGCGCGTCCGTCATCCGCTTTGACGCCGCCATGATGCAGGTGGGCGGCTGCCATGCCTGCGAGACCTGCTTCAAGACCGACAAGGCCTGCAGCTTTGACGACGACTTCAACACCATGGCGCCCGCCATCCTGGCGGCCGACGCGGTGGTGTTCAGCACGCCGGTGTACTGGTACTCGATCCCCGCCCAGCTCAAGGCCGTGATCGACAAGCTGTACTCCTTCTGCGTGGCGGGCAAGGACATTGCCGGCAAGCAGTGCGCCGTCATTGCCTGCTGCGAAGAGGAGGACATGACCGTGCTGGACGGCGTGCGGGCGCCCATTGAGCGTTCCGCCGCGCTGATGAAGTGGCAGATGGCCGGCGAGGTGCTGATCCCCGGCGTGCTGGAGGCCGGTGCCATCCAAAAGACCGACGGCTGCGCTCAGGCCGCCGCCCTGGCAGACAAGCTCTGCGCGCTTTGAGCAAGAGGTGTCAGCCATGGGAAAGAAAATCGTGATCCTGAACGGCAGCCCCCGCAAAAACGGCAATACCTCGGCGCTGGCGCAGGCGTTTGCCAAGGGCGCCGGGGAGGCCGGTCACACCGTGACCGCCTTCTGGCTGGGCGGCATGGACATCCGCGGCTGCCGTGGCTGCTTTGGCGGCGACAGCAGCCGCCCCTGCCCCTGCGTGCAGAAGGACGGCATGACCGAGATCTACCCCGCCGTGCGGGACAGCGACGTGGTTGTGCTGGCCTCGCCGCTGTACTACTGGAACCCAAGCGGCCAGCTGCGCACCTGCTTTGACCGGCTGTTTGCGCTGGAGGAGGGCGGCGAAAACCTGCTGCGCGGCCATGGCCGCGCCGGCGCATTGCTGATGGCCGCCGAGGGGCACGGCTTTGACGACGTGCTGACCTATTACCGCCACCTGATGGAACACCTACGCTGGCAGGATCTGGGCCAGGTGCTGGCCGGCGGCAACATGAACGCCGGCGACATCGCCGGCAAGCCGGAGCTGGAACAGGCGTACCGGCTAGGGCTGTCCATCCGCTGACGCCCCGCAGACACTGCATCCGCATACAGGCGTCCCGCCGGGGAGTTTTCCCCGGCGGGACGCCTGCTGTTCTGTTTTCCCTTTTGCCGGGCCGGGCGGCTTCAGCCGCACAGCAGCGTCTGCACCGCCAGCGCGGCGGCCAGGGACAGCGCACCGATCCAATAGGGCACGCCCAACACCTCCCGTTCCCCCGATTGACACACAGTAAATGTCATTCCGGTCCCCAGTTTAGCATATACTGGTTAAAATGACAAGCAGTAAATGTCAAGCAGCCAGCAGGGGGAGGTCGGCGGCGGTGTACAAGAACAAGGCGCCCGGCGGGCGCAACAACCTGGCCGGCGTGCAGATCGCCCGGCTGCGGCAGGCGGCCGTGCCGCGCATGTCCCAGCGGGCGCTGGCCGATGAGATGCAGCTGCGCGGGCTGGATCTGGACAAAAACGCCATCCAGCGCATCGAGTCCGGCCAGCGGTTTGTCACCGACATCGAGCTTCTGGCCTTTGCCGAGTTCTTTCAGGTGCCGGCGCAGGACCTGCTGAAACCATGACCGCCCCGCGGGCAAAGCAAGCACTTTGCCGCGCAGGGCGGTTTTTTGGTAGGGATCACAGCCGGCCGGGCCGGTCACAGGTCGATGTCCAGCAGCACCGGGCAGTGGTCGGAGCCGTAGATATCCGGCAGGACGGAGGCCTCCCGGATGCGGTCCGCCACCCGGTCGGAGACGATGAAATAGTCGATGCGCCATCCCGCGTTGCGCTCCCTGGCCTTGAAGCGCATGCTCCACCAGCTGTAAGCGCCGGTGGCGTCGGGGTGCAGGCAGCGGAAGGTATCGGTAAAGCCGGCGGCCAGCAGCTCGGTCATTTTGCCCCGCTCCTGGTCCGAGAAGCCCGCCGCGCCCCGGTTGGGGCCGGGGTTTTTCAGGTCGATCTCGTTGTGGGCCACGTTCATGTCGCCGCACAGCACCACCGGCTTTTTGGCGTCCAGCTCCAGCAGGTAGCGGCGCAGGTCGTCCTCCCAGCGCATGCGGTAGTCGATGCGGGCCAGGCCCTCCTGGGCGTTGGGCACATAGACGTTGACCAGGTAAAAGCCGGGGTACTCCAGCGTGATGGCCCGCCCCTCGTGGCTGTGCTCCTCCACGCCGATGCCGTAACTGACCGAAAGCGGCTGCTGCTTTGTCCAGACCGCGGTGCCGGAGTAGCCTTTTTTCTCGGCCGAGTAGATGTATTCGGTGTAGCCTTCAGGGGCGAACTCCGCCTGGCCGGGCTGCATCTTGGTCTCCTGGACGCAGAACGCGTCGGCGTCCAGCGTTGCAAAGGCCTCGGCAAAGCCCTTTTTCAGGCAGGCCCGCAGGCCGTTGACGTTCCAGCTGATCAGTTTCATGGCGACCTCCTTGTGAGAGCGGGATGTTTCTTTTTTGAAGAAATTGGCATGATGAGAAATCAGGAATGAGGAATTGCGGTGGTCCGCACGCTGGCGCGTGCTCAAAAAACGGTGTGGTAAGCATCTGCCTGACAGAGCGGAAAGCCGAACCACGCCTGCCTTTCCAGGCCGTGCCCGAATTGCGGCTTCCTGTATCCAATCGCGGCCGGAACGGCCGCACCAAAATTCCCAATTCCTAATTTCTAATTCCTCATTCCTAATGAACGAAGTATCACCCGGCAGCCTTTGCCGGCACAGCCTTTGCTTTCCAGCGGCCGCGGGCAAAGCGGACGACAAAGCAGAGCGCACGGCAGACCCAGTCGATGACCATGGCCACCCAGACGCCCACCGCGCCCATCTGCATGTTGACGCAGAGGATGTACGAGAAGCCCAGCCGCCACACCACCATGGACGCCACCGACACCACCATGGTAAACCGCACGTCGTTGGCGGCGCGCAGGGCGTTGGGCAGCACAAAGGCCGCCGGCCACAGCAGGATGCCCATGCCGCAGTGGATGACGATCAGCAGGCGGGAGAGCTGGTCGGTCTCCGGCGAGAGGGTGTACAGCTGCATCAGCAGCGGCAGGCCCAAAATCACCAGCGCGTTGACCGCACCCTGGGCGATGTAGTCCCACAGCATCAGCTTTTTGGCATAGTGGACGGCCTGGCCGGGGTCGCCTGCGCCGACACAGCGGCCCACCACCGTGATCATGGCAAGGCCCATGGCCTGGCCGACGATGCAGCCCACATTGTCCAGGTTGTTGGCCACCGCGTTGGCCGAGATGTGCACCGTGCCGAACAGCGAGATCATGCTGACCACCAGCACCCGGCCCAGCTGGAACAGGCTGTTTTCCAGCGCCGAGGGGATGCCGATGTACAGGATATTGCGGATCATGGCCGGGCGGGGACGGCACACCGCGCCCCAGGTGACGCGGGCGGGGTTGTCGTGCCGGGTGGTGGTGGCCAGGATGAGCACCGCGCCCACCATGCGGGAGACCAGCGTGGGCACCGCCACGCCGGCCACGCCCATCTTGAGCACAAAAACGCAGAAGGCGTTGCCGCAGACGTTGATGATGTTCATCAGCACGCTGACCCGCATGGACACCGCGCTGTTGCCCACCGACCGGAAGATGGCCGCGCCGGCATTGTACAGCGCCAGGAACGGGTAGGACAGGCCGGTGATGAAGAAATAGGTCATGGCGGCGGCCATGACGTCATCTTCGATCCGGCCGAAGAACAGCCGCAGCAGCGCCTGCCGCCCCACCAGGCAGAAAGCCATGACCCCCAGCCCCAGCAGGGCGCTGAGGGCCACCAGCTGGCCGGAACTGCGCATGGCGTCGGCCCGGCGCCTGGCCCCCAAAAACTGGCTGGTGACCACCGCGCCGCCGGTGGCCAGCGCCGCAAACACGTTGAAGATCAAGTTGTTGATCATGTCCACCAGCGACACGCCGGAGATGGCGGCCTCGCCCACGCTGGAGACCATGACGGTGTCCGACATGCCCACCAGCGCCGCCAGCGCCTGTTCGATGACCAGCGGCCACAGCAGGCGCAGCAGCTGGGCGTTGGTAAACTGCTTTTGAACTGTCGTTTCCATTGTTTTCCAGATTCCTCTTTCCCACCCTGCCGCGGCGCATCCCTTTTTCGGCCGCGGCGGCTACTGGCAGTATACCACCGGGTCCGCCGCCGTGCAAGGCGGGGCGCAAAAATCCCCCGGCGGGGGACTTTCCTGCCGGGGGATGGGCGGCAAACGCCCGTTATTTGCTCATTCGTACCGCAGGGCCTCGATGGGGTCCAGTTTGGCGGCCTTGTTGGCGGGGTAATAGCCAAAGAACACGCCGATGGCCATGCTGAATCCCACCGCAATGGCGATGGCCTGCACGCTGGGCCGGGCCGAGAAGCCCACCACTCCGGCCAGCGCCGCGCCCAGGGCGATGCCCAGTATCACGCCGATGACGCCGCCGATCAGGCAAAGCACCATTGACTCGGTGATAAACTGCATGCGGATGGCCGAGTTGCGGGCGCCCAGCGCCTTGCGGGTGCCGATCTCGCGGGTGCGCTCGGTGACGGACACCGTCATGATGTTCATGACGCCGATGCCGCCCACCAGCAGGCTGATGGCCGCAATGGCCGAGATGCCCAGGCTGATGGTGCTGAGCATGCTGGTCAGCTGCTCCACCAGGGTGGAAAGGCTGCTGGCCTCCACTGTCCAGGTGTCGTTGCGGGTGTAGTAGCTGGCAAAAAAGGAGCCGGTGGTGGTCACAAAGCTGTTGATGTCCACCCCGTCGGCCACCTGCACCGTAAAGGTCTGGTAGCCGTCGGCATCGCCGGTGATGGCGCGGGCGGTATCCAGCGGGATGTAAAGGCTGGTCTGGATGGCGTCGTCGTCCACCGTGCCGAACATTGAGCTGCTGGTATCGTCGTAGGTGTAAACGCCGGCCACGTAAAAAGTATAGGGCATATTATTGATGGTCAGCGTCACCTGGCGGCCCACCGCCTCGGCGTTTGTGCAGCCCATGGTCTGCTGGACGAACTTTTCCGATACAACGCAGATGCGGCGGTCGCCGTCATCATCGCGCAGCCAGCGGCCGGCCAGCAGCGGGGTGTCGCTTTCCAGGTCGTCCAGCACGGCGCGGTTGACGCCGCTGACGCTGGCGGTGATGGTGGTGGTGGGGTCGCCGTACTTGTCCAGCGTGCCGCTGCCCACCGTGACGGTCTTTTGCACGTCCGCCACCTGGTTGGGGAAGGCGGCCGTGTATTCGTCGATCATCTCGTCGGTCAGCAGGTCGCCGTCGGAAGGGGTGGAATCCATAAACAGCCGCAGCTGCACGCCGGACATCGCGCTTTGGTCCGACTCGGTCTTTTGGGTCAGGCTGACGGTGATGTTGGAGACGCCCAGCCCGCTCATCGAGTCGGTGACGGCGCCGGTCATGCTGCTGCCGATGGTCTCGATGGCAATGACCGCCGCAATGCCGATGATGATGCCCAGCATGGTCAGCAGGCTGCGCATCTTGTTGGAGCGCAGGTTGCCCAGCGCCAGGGAGATGTTCTCAAAGAACGCCACGGCGGCCACTCCCCTTTCGCTCGGCGACGATGCGCCCGTCCAGCAGCGTCAGCACCCGCTGGCACTCCTCGGCCAGGTTTTGGTTGTGGGTGATCAGCACGACGGTTTTGTGATAGGTTTCGTTCATTTCGTGGAACAGGTCCATCACCACCCGGCTGGTCTGGCTGTCCAGCGCGCCGGTGGGCTCGTCGGCCAGGATGATGGCCGGGTCGTTGACCATGGCGCGGGCGATGGCCACCCGCTGTTTCTGTCCGCCGGAAAGCTCGTTGGGCTGGTGCTTCATCCGGTCGCCCATGCCCACCCGGCGCAGCCACTCAGCGGCGCGGCGGGACCGCTCGCCGCCGGACACCCCGGCGTAAAGCATGGGCAGCTCGACGTTTTTCAGCGCGCTTTGCCGGCCGATCAGGTTGTAGGTCTGGAACACAAAGCCGATCTTGCGGTTGCGGATGGCGGCCAGCTCGTTGTCGCCGGCGTTGTGGATATCGATGCCGTCCAGCGTGTAGGCGCCGGCGGTGGGCTTGTCCAGCACGCCGATGATGTTCATCAGCGTGGACTTGCCGCTGCCGGACTCGCCCACGATGGCGACAAACTCGCCCTCCCACACTTTCAGGTCGATGCCGTGCAGGATCTCCAGCTCGTTGGGCCTGCCCACGTAGTAGCTTTTGCGGATGCCCTTCATGTCGATCAGCAGCCGGCGTTTGGGGGCGGCCGCCGGCACAGCGCCGATGGTTTTTGCCACCTGCGCGGCGAACTGTTTTGCGTCGGTCATGGTCACTGCCCTCCGGCCGGCGCGGCGGGGGCCATGCCGCCGTCGCCGCCGCGGCCGCCCATGTCACCGCCGCCGGGGCCGCCGCCCTCGGACGGCATGACCTCCATGGTCATCTGGCCGCCCATCATGTCGGCGGCGCTCTCGTCCACGGTGGCGGTCTCGATGCCCTCGGTCAGGTCGGCGGTGGCGCGGATGACGTCGCCCTCGGCCAGGTCGTCGCCGGAGATCTCGATGTAATAGTCGTTGGAGGCGCCGGTGGTGACGGTCACTTCCTCAAAGGTCATGTCCACGCCCTCGCCGCCGGTCTGGCGGTAGACATAGCTGCTGCCGTCCTCGGCGGTGGCCACCGCGTCGATGGGCACCACAAAGACGTTCTCGGTCACGTCCTGCACGATCTCCACCTGGGCCTGGATGCCGATCAGCAGGCCGCTGTCGGCAGTGTCCACCCGGACCTTGGCGCCAAAGGTGCCCTGGTCGTTGGCCACCGGGTCGATCTGGGTCAGCGTGCCGGTGATCTCGGCGTCGCCGGTGGCGTCGCTGCTGACGGTGCAGCTCATGCCGGTGGAAAGCTCGCTGACGTCATCGGCCGAAACGGTGATCTCCACCGTCAGGCCGTCGGTGTCTTGGATGGTAGCCACCGTGTCGGCGCAGGTGGAACCGACGGTGGCGTTCAGCGCGGTGATGGTACCGCTCATGGTGGCGGTCAGGGTGCAGTCGTCCAGCGTATCCCGCAGGGTGGTCAGATTGTCGGGGACGCGCTGGGCCTGTTCCAGCCGGACTTTGGCGTCCTCCACCTGCTGCCAGGAGCTGGTCAGCGTGGTGGAGTTTTTCTCGGTGTCGTAGTTGTCGTGGGCGGTCTCCACCTGGGTCTCGGCAGTCTCCACCTGGGTCTCGGCCGCGGTGACCTGGCTTTCGGCCTGGGTCAGCGTGGTGCGGGCGGTGGTCAGCTGGGTCTGGGCGGCGGTGTAGCTGTCCATGACCTGCTGGTAGGTCATGCCGGTGCCGCTGGCCGCGGCGCTCTCCTGGGCGACCAGGGCGTCGGCGGCGGCCTTGAAGTTTTCCACCAGCGTGTCGGCGGAGGGGGTGCTCAGCTGGATGTCGGTGCCCGCCAGCTGGGCGTTGACGCTCTCGATGCCGGCCGCCGTAGTGGCCGCCACCGTCCGCTGGTTGCTGGTGCTGACGCTGGCGTTCGCGTTCAGCGCGTCAGCCATGCCCGCGCCGGTGCCGTAGGCCGCCCAGGCGCTCTCCAGGCTTCGGGCCGCTGCCTCCAGCGTGGGCAGCAGCGCCGTTTTGCCGGCTTCGTCCGCCGAGCTGTAATTCATGTAAACGGTGGTATAGCTGCTGTAGGCATTGTTCAGCGCGGTTGTGGCGCTGGTCAGCGCGTCCGCCGCGGCGTCGTAGCTGATGACATAGGACGCCACCCCCTGCGCCGCATTGTAGGCCGACTGCAGCGAATCGACGGTGCTTTGGGCGCTGTTGACGGTGCTCTGGGCGCTGTCGCGGGCGGACTTGGCGTCCTCCAGCGCCTGCTGGGCGTCGGCCAGGGCCTTGTCCGCGTCGTCGATGTTCTCCTGCAGGTCGATCAGGCGGTTGTCGTGCTGGACCACCGCCACCTCGTAGCTTTCCACCGCCCGGTCATAGGTGGTCTGGGCGGACTGCAGGTCGTCGGAATAGCTCTGCTCGGCGCTGTCGATCTGCTTTTGCAGGTCGGTGGTGTCTAGCGTGGCGATGACGTCGCCCTCCTGGACCACGTCGCCCACCTCCACCTCGACGGTGGCAACGGTGTAGGTGCGGGCGCTTTCCGACGCCGTCACGCTGGCCTCGCTGCCGGACACGACGGTGCCGGTGGCGGTGACCGAGTTTTGCAGGTCGGTGCGCTGCAGGGTGGTGGTGCGGATGTACTGGTAGGTGACGGTGGACGCCGGCGCCGCCGCCAGCAGCCGCGAGAGCAGAACAGCCGCCGCGACCACCACCGCCACAAGGGCAACCGTCAGCTTTTTGTGCCGGGCAAACCAGTTTTTGCGGCGGGGCCTGGCGGCTGCCGCATCGCCGCCGTCCGGGGCGTCCGTTTCGGGGGCGCCGGCGTCCTCCGGCAGCTCGGCGGCGGGCTCCTCCCCGGTCTGCTCCGCCACCGGGTAGGTGCTGAAATCGTCCTGTGTCATATAGGTTCCTGCCTCTCTGTGCCCGGCAGCGCCGCCGCGCGGGCCGTTATGCTTTGTATCATGCAGGTCCAACTTACTGCATAAAGATGAAAGATATATGGACAAAGCGTGAAGATTTCCGCACCGGAAACAAAAAAGAGCCGCCTTGTATGCGGATCGCACACAGGCGGCTGAAAATTATATGTATAAAATTGCAGTATCGTCTCTGCCGGTCAGGCCCTGGGGCCGATGCCCAGCTCGGCGGCAAAGGGCTTCATCCCCTCGATGCACAGGGCGATCACGTCGGAAAGTTCCATCCCCAGCCGGTCGCAGCCGTCCTGGATGACGGCGCGGTCGATCTTGGCGGCAAATCGCTTGTCCTTGAACTTTTTGCGCACGCTGGAGGGTTTGAGCTCGGCGATGCCCGCCGGGTGCACCCTGGCCGCCGCGGCGATCAGACCGGAAAGCTCGTCCACCGTGTAGATGCTTTTTTCCATGTCGGTCACCGGCTCCACGTCGGTGACCAGGCCGTAGCCGTGGGCCAGGATGGCGCGGATGCTCTCCTCGTCCACGCCGGCGTCCCGCAGGGGCTGCTCGGTGTGGCGCAGATGCTCGTCGGGGAACTGCTCAAAGTCGTAGTCGTGCAGGTAGCCCACCGCCTGCCAGTAGGCCTCGTCGGCGCCGAAATGCCTTGCCATGGCGCCCATGCAGGCCGACACCGCCAGCGCGTGCTCAAACAGGTGGCCCTCGGTGGTGGTGGCGGCCAGCAGCTCTTTGGCGCGGGCCAGGGTCAGTTTTTCGCTCATGGGTTCTGTCCCCTTTCCGGATGATCCAAGATACGGTCCTGCACGGTTTTTCAGGGCATGGCCCGGCGGCGTTTCTGGTACTGCTCGCAGGCTTTCAGCACCAGCATCAGCAGCACCACGTCCACCGGGAATTTGACGGCGTTTTTGACGATGCGCACACTGCTGAGCACCACAAACGCCTGCCCGTACATGATGTGCAGCCACAGCGGCGTGAGGAAAAAGTTGAAGATCAGCGTCACCGTCAGCTTGCAGCCGATGATGCGGCCCAGCCGCACCGGCTTGCGGTAATACCACAGCCCGTACACGATGCCCAGCAGCAGCGCGCTGAGGGTAAAGCCGGGGAAATAGGGGCCGTTGGGCCGCAGCACATAGCCCAGGATGTCGGTGGCCACGCCGGACAGCGCCGCCACCCAGGGGCCGCACAGGTAGCCGGCGGCCGCCGAAGCCAGAAAATCAAAGCTGATCTCCAGGTAGGCGGACACCGGGATGGTAAACTGGTTCAGCGCCAGGTTCAGCGCCGCCAGCATGGCGGCCAGCGCCAGCGTGCGGGGGCGGTGCAGCTCGGCGGCGGCCAGCGCCAGGCGGCCGGACCCGGTTTGCAGCATTTTTTTCATGTTGCCATTCCTCCTTGTTTGTGCGTCGCCGCACAAGGGAGGATGCCGGGCTTTTTGGCCCGCCGGCGGGCTGCGGGGCGCAGTACGCCCCTTCCGCCGTCTGCACTCCATTATGCAGCAGTGGGATGCGGGAACTGCACCGCGGGCCGGCCGGCCACTTCGTCCTGCCACAACTCCCCGTTGGTCAGGCACTGCGGCTGCGGGCGGCGCGGGGCACACAGGCCCCCGCCTTTTTCCCACAGCCTTACGCGCAGCTCCCTACTCTGCGTAAACTGTATACTTTTTTTGCGGCGCGGCGCAGATGCCGGGCCGTCCCCCTTATTATACCGCGCCGTGCCGGTTTTGCAAGGGGGCCGGCGCATCCGTGTCCCCCGCCCATGCCAGAATGTTATGGGTCAGCCGGCAGGCCACCGGGTCGCGGTCGTCCGCGTCGGTGCGCATGGAGCTGATCAGCATTGCGCCCCTGCCGGCCCGCAGCGTAAACAGCGGGGTGCCGCCCAGCCGGGCGTAGTCGGTCGGCTTGGCGATGTAGTTGTGCCATTGCAGCGTTTCGGCCAGGGCGCACAGTTCCGCGTCCATGCGGTCCATGCCGTACCGCCCGTAGGCCGCGTAGGGGACCGACCGCCCGTTGTCGAACCAGGCCAGGTCCTGCTCCCCGATGCCGGCAAAGACGGGGGACTCCAGCACGTTCATGGTCACGATCTCGGTGGCGTCCTCGGTGTAATGGATGGGCTTGCCGCCGGTCAGCGCGGCGGGCAGGTCCCGCTGGTTGACCAGCACCGCCCGGCCGCCGGCTTGCACAAAGCGGCGGACGGCGGCGGCTTCCGCCTCGGTCAGGGGGCGGGCCGCCAGCAGACGCCGGCCCGCCGCGGCCGGCGAGGCAGGGTCGGCGCAGGGGGCGACCGGCATCCGGTGGGCCTGCAGCAGCCGCAGGGCCGCAGCGTCGTCCGGCAGGTACCAGACGGGTTCCGGCTGCGGGTCGGGCACCGCCCAGGACTCCTGCGCCAGCAGCAGGTCGTAGTCGTTGCGGCTGCGCAGGCGGCCCTGCTCCCACACGTTCAGCACCAGGCGGGCCGCCGTGCAGGGGGCTGGCAGCTGCGCCGGGACCTGCAGTTCCAGCGGCAGCTGCACCGTGGCAAAGTAGGGGACTTCGCCATACACCAGCTCCGCCCTGGCCAGCGTCCGGCCGTCCGCCGTCAGCAGCGCCTCCACCGTCGGCGCGTGCAGCGGGCGGCCGCCGTTGTCGTCGTTAATCAGGGTCACCTGGGTGCGCAGCGGCCTGCCCGCGTAAAAGTGCCGGCCGAACAGCTCGGCGCTGGCCAGCACGGGCTGGTAGGCCGTGCGCAGCCGCCGGGCCGAGAGCATGGGCTGGATGCGCAGGCTGTCGTGATGGTGGTAAAACCAGGTCTCGAACGAAAACAGCAGGATGCCGCAGACCCGCCGGTGCTCCACCCGGCGGAACAACTCCACCAGCCCCTGCACCTGGAAGGCGTGGCTGCGCTGGAAATAGGCGGGGTCGTTGTGCTCGTAGGCGCGGCGGCCGGTGGTGGTCTGGGGGGTCTGGTGCTCAAACAAGTAGGAGCGCACCGCGTGGCCGTCCTCGGCCCGGCAGTACCCCACCGAGCATTCCTGCAGCAGGCAGGGCCGGCCGGGCAGGGTCATATCCCGGCCAAACTCCCCGTTCATAAAGTGGAAAAAGTCCACAAAGTACCAGCCGTAGTAAAAGTGCGGATCGTCCAGGTCGCCGTCATCGTAGTGGTTGGGCTGAATGATGCGCTCGTACCGGCCGTTGGCAAACGAAAAATCCCGGTCGCGGCCGTGCTGCGTGGTGGGGCCGCGGTAGTATCCGGAATCGCAGACCAGCGGCAGGTCCGGAAATTCCTCCCGCGCGATCTTCAGCCCGCCCTGCACCAGGCCGCCCTTCTCCCGCACAACGTCGTCGGGGTCGTGGGTCAGGTAAAAATTCATCTCGTTGTTCAGCGTGACCAAGAACAGCGACGGACGGTTGCGGTGGCGGCGGTACAGCTGCCGCAGCTCGGCTTTCCAAATTTCCAGCGCGCGGGGGCTGGGGATATGGTCGATCATCAGCCACGGCCAGGTGCCTTCCAGCGAGATCATCACGCCCGCATGGTCCGCCGCGTCCAGCCATACATCGGTCCAGGGCGCGCCGTGGGTACGGGTGGCCATGACGTTGTGCTCCAGGGCCAGCTGCATATAGGTTCGGGCCAGGGCGCCGTCGTTGGGGCGCACGTGGGCGGGCATATGGTTGCCGCCCCGCACCCACAGCGGCCGGCCGTTATACAGCAGGGTGCTGCCGTCAAACGCCACGGTACGGAACCCCACCGTTTCGCACCGGGTGTCCACCGTTTCGCCATGGCGGTGCAGGCGCAGCGTCAGCCGGTACAGGTTGGGCGTGCCCGGCCCCCACAGCCGCGGCGCGACCTGCGGCGTGCGGAAGCGGACGGTGCGCGTTTCGCCGCCGTCCAGCGCAAAGGCGCCGGCCTGGCCGGCGCAGAGCGTTTCGCCGGTAACGGTATGCACCAGCTCGTATTCCAGCTCCGCCGGGCCGGCCGCCGGGCCGGCGTTGGCCAGTGTGACCCGGATGTCCGCGTCCGTCAGGGAAGGGCGGAACCAGACATCGGCGATGCGAAGCCGGTCCGTGATGCACAGCCGGACGCTGCGCCAGATGCCGCCCGGATGATTGCTGTAAAAGCCGTGGGGCAGGTCGTCGGTGCAGAACGCCCGGTGCTCGCACGCCGAGGCCGGCGGCACGGCGGCCGCAGTCTCGCGCGCCTTGGCGTAAAAGTCGTCGATGGAACCGGCGCCGCCGGCCGCCGCGTCGGGCAGTTCGCGGCTGACCTGCACGGCAATGACGTTGCGGCCGGCATGGACGCAGCCGCTGATATCCACCTGCATGGGGGCGAACATGCCGATGTTCTCGTGCACCTTGACGCCGTTGCAACAGATGGCGCTGACCAGGGCGATGCCCTCAAAGTCCAGGCTGACGCATTTGTTTTCGATCCCCTCCGGCAGGTCGATGCAGTGGCGGTACCAGGCCCCGCGGGTAGCCTGGCTGTCAAAGGTATAATTCCGGCAGCGGGCAAATTCCTCCAGCCAGTAATTGTCGCTCTGGCCCTTGTTCATCCCGTCCGCGCCCATGGTCTCGCCTTCCAGCCAGGCCTGCAGCGGCACCCAGGATTCCGGCACATGGATGGTGTGGGCGCCGGCGTCGTCGTAGCCGGGCGCGGACGGGTCGCCCCGGACCTCGCTGTCGGGGATGAACAGCCAGCGGCCTTCCAGCGAAAGCTCCAGCCTGTCGTCCGGCAGGCGGGGCACCGCAAACGGGCGGTAGAGCGCCCGGTCGCGGCGGCGCTGCTCCTCCCGGCGCTCCGGCGGCAGGGTGACAAGGTCCAGAAAGCCGGGCTGCTGCACCGCCCCCTCCAGGGCGTCCGGCGCGGCCGGCTGTACCGATACGTCCTTGTACTGCGTTTCCACAAAGCCGCCGCCCAGCGCGATGCAGCCGGTGCGGAAGGGGGCGTCCGCATCGGTGCACAGGATGCGGGGCTGGGCCTCGCCGTTCAGGTAGACCGCAATGCGGCTGCCCGCGCAGACCACCCGCAGCCGGTACCATACCCCCGGCATGGCCGACTGTTCCAGCGGGCACAGGGCCAGCATTTTGTCGTATCCCACCGCGCCCAGCCGGGCCAGGTACAAGTGCTTGTGGCTACCGCCCCGCAGGCCCACCATGTAGCGGTGCTCCCGGTCATGGTGGCGGAAACTGGCCCAGATATCCACCTGGGCCGCGGTCTCCGGCGCACGGGCCGTAAAGCTCAGGTCCACATCCGCCATCGGCGCGCTCTCGTCGGCCGCCCAGCAGTCCTGCGTGGTCAGCACACCGTCCGCAAAGCGGCAGTTTTCGCGGCTGCCGTACACCGTCCACTCCCTGCCCCACAGCGTCTGCCGGCCGGCGTTCGTGCTTTTGTTTTTCATTGCAGGTCCCTCCTTTCGGTTTCGGCGGCTGGCTGCCCGGCCGTTTTGGCCTGCAACTGCCCGGCTCACACCAGCCGGACCCGGCGGCAGCTGCCCTCAAAAGGCCCGATCCAGGTCTTTTGGGGGCGGGGCCGGCCCAGCAGGTCGGCGTCTGCCGTGTAGGGGCTTTCGTCCCGGTTCTCAAAGGGCTGGTCCGGCTCAAACGCTTTGCCCAGCTGCGCGGTGGTCACCCGGTCCACCCGCCAGGCATCCAGCGCGTCGGCGATCTCGTCCAGGTTGGTGCACAGCCAGAGGTGCCCGTCCTGCTCCTCCACCGAGATCTCTGCCCGGAAGTCGGGCAGCGCGCGGGGGTCGCGCTCGTGCTCCCAGCTCTCGGCGCCGTTCAGGTACAGGTTTTCCCGCGCCGTTACCGGCAGGGTGCGGCCCAGGTCAGCGGTGGGGGTGTCGTTGTCCATGCCCTTGGCGGCGGCCTCGTGGCTGTAGGCCTTGTAGCAGGCGGTGCCGTAAGCACCGTTCTGCCAGACCTGCCGCGTGCTGCCCACAAAAATGTTGTGGAACACCCGGTCGTCCCCGCCGTAGATCAGCATCACGCCGCCCACCTGGGTGCTGTGGGGCCGATGGTACATGGTAAAGCGGTTGGTGTCCGGCACAGCCAGCACCTTGCCGGCAAACAGGTTGTGCAGGCAGGCCGTGCCCTGCGAGACGTTCAGGAAGCTGCGGGCCGACAGCAGGACGTTGTTTTCCACCAGGCAGGGGCCGTGGCAGACCTCCAGGAACAGGTCCTCCTCCCGGTCGTTGCGGAACAGGACGTTGCCGCGTACCGCGGCGCCCTGGGCTTCCCAGTCCAGCCAGATGCCCTTGCTGCAGTCGTGGATGATGTTTCGCTCGATGACCACGTCGATGCCGGCGTGCAGCTTGATGCCGGCCATCTCCGCGCCGGAAAACTCTCCCCGGATGTTGATGTGGTGGATGTGGTTGCCGGTGATGGTGGAAAACGCCCCGCCCATACAGCCCACAATGCCGGCCTGGCCGCAGTTGTAGATCTCGTTGTTGCGCAGGATATGGCCGCCGATCTTTTCGCGGCACCAGCCGTCCTGCAGGTTGGCGAATACGATCTCGGTATAGGTTTGGGCGCCGCCCTTGGCGGGGTCCAGCGACCAGGCGTTGTCCTTGACATCCCGCTTTTTGCCCAGGCTGATGCCGCAGCATTTGGAGTCGTGGATGCAGCAGTCCTCAATGATCCAGCCCTTGCTCCAGTGCGGGCCGATGGCACCGGCCTGGAAGGCGGTGGGCGGCGCCCACTGCGTGGCCGCCTGGCAGATGGTCAGCCCGCGCACGGTCAGATACCCCACCCCGGTCTGCCGCGGGAAAAAGCAGAACGGCCGCACGCTGATCTCGACACAGGCGCCGGCGGGGTCCTCGCCGCCGAAATCCGCATAAAAGACGGTGTGTTCGGCCTCCGCCTGGGCAAACCAGCGCATCGTCTGCTGCGGTGCCGCGGGCGGGTCCAGCAGCGCCTGCAGCGAGGCTGCCTCGTACAGCGCCGTGCCGTTCCAGAACACCTCGCCGGTGTGGTGGGTCTGGCCCAGGCCGTCGTACCAGTCGCCAAAGATCTCGTCCGCGTAGGGGTTGTAGCTGCCGAACAGCGCGTTGTCCGCCTGGGCGCGCCAGACCCGGCCCTGCCAGTGCTGCCAGCCGCCCAGCACCTCGGCGCCGCTGATGACCGGGTGTGCGCCGGGGGCATTGCAGTAGAGGATGCGCTGATTGTTCCCCAGCCCGCCGTTGCGGGGGCTGACCCACTCCCGGTAGATGCCGTCGCCGATCTGGACGGTATCGCCCGGCATGGCGCGCTCCGCCGCCTGGGAGATGGTGGAAAACGGATGCTGCGGGCTGCCGTCGCCGCCCGCCGGTGCAGATTGAAGAACATGATAGATCATAGGGGACCGCCCTTCTGCCGGGCGCACGGTCGGGCGCACGGCTTTTTTTCCATTGTACACCCGGTTTTGCAGATTGCAATATCACATTTGCCGCAGCTTCTGCGGATTTCCCTGCTCCCCCGGCCCGCCCTCGCGCCAAGGGGGAGCAGCATGGCGGGGCGCCGCATAAAAAGCTGCGCAGCACAGCCGTTTTCAGGGGAAGCGGCGTCCTGCCCGGGGGCATACCGTAATGCGCCGACCGAATTTGCCGGTTGTGACAGGCATGGAAAAAGCCTGCTCGCGGCAGGCTCCAAAACGCCGATAGTTACGGCAACAAAAAAGGCCGGCAGCGATGCCGGCCAATCAATATGGTGGAGCGTTTTATCCAGCATCCGAACCTGTTTTTACCGCGCGAAATCGAGGAAGTATCACGATATCGCAGAGCTTTTGCATGCTGTTTGCAGGCAGGGCAGATTTGCATCAAAATCGCACAAATTTTGCTCGCCGTTTTACTGCAATAACCACCTTGCCCGCCGACGGACCTCTTGTTCGATCATCGCCAAGCGTTTGGCGGGCAGGTTGTAGCGGGTGGCGCGGCGGTCAAAGCGGAAGTCCAGCAGCTTGCGCAGCATCCGGTGGTGGCGGGGCTGCATGACCGCGGCGGCCTCCTCAAAGAAGCTGTCATACGCTACCGGCAAAAGCGAATCTGCATAGGTGCGGAAGGCGGTTTCGTCCTCCCACAGATCCGGCCCGCCCAGGCTGAACAGCGCGTTGCCATGGTCAAACAGCGGGGCTGGCTTTGCGATCCGATTGGTGGCGTTGTCGATCAGCAGCCCGAAGTTGCCGTAGTGCCGGTCAGTATTGCAGATGACCGCATCGAAAACGATCATATCATCCAGCGCATCTACAAATTCCTGCCCCAGAGTTGCATAATACGCCCGGATGGCGGGCATACCGCCCCTTTTGACCAGCTGGCCCACCGGCATATAGGAGTATTCCTTGCTGGTGAACAGCTCGCACCGGGAACACAGCGTCTTTTTCAGATCCTTGGTCAATGTGTAGGGGATGGCGTTGACCCCCATCGTCCTGGCGACCTGGTAGGCGTACAGCTCCGAATAGGGTTCAAAGCCTGTGTTGCTGAAGCCGGAGGTGCCGCCCTTGTACAGATAGATCTTGCCCCGCACCCGCCGCCAGCACTTGGGCAGCATCCCGTTGGTGGAAAATTCCGGGCTGGTCAACAGCGAGGTGCGCACGCTGCTGCCATACCCAGTAAACGCGATGGAGGCCAAAACCTGACTGAAACGGTTGTCGTAAAGATTGACCTTTTCAAAAGTGGTCTGGTCGTCCGCCTGGTCCACCCAATAACAGTCGTTCAGCGAAAGGCCCTTGCAGACCGCAATGATGCCCAGCGGCCGGTTAATGGACAGCCCTGTTTTCGAGAGCAGCGCATCCACATAGGCGCGGTTTTTGGGGATGGTGCGCTGTTTGAGCCAGCGTTCGACCTCCTCGTTGGTGAGGGTCAGGTTCAGCGGCAGGAACGCCCGGTTTTCTTCGTAGATCTTTTGGATTTGCAGGTCGACCTCGCTGCTCTGCATATTCGCAGAAAATTCCAGCAGCGGCCTGTCTGCATCCTTGAGGATATACCGCATTTGTGTCACCCCCTCCATCCTTCATAAATATTGTATGTCCATTATAGCATACTTTACCTGTTGGTGCGACTGAGATAAAGTCAGTTGTCATGCGGGAACAAAAGTGCCTGAAAATTGTCAAGATGTGGCAAACATAGAATGTAGACCCACAGGAATATGTAGGCATCCGAGGTTGCATGACACAGTGGGCACTGCGCTTCGTAATGAAATTAGATCGTGCCGGTATTGTCAGATGTACCATAGTTCTTTGATGTACTTTCTAACCGCAGGGCAGAACCAAGACCCGCTCCGCATTTTTGGCTGTGTTTGGCATCATGCAGTGTTTGATTGCATTTTTTTGAAGTTAGCCACTCTCCAATGCAGAAGGAGTGGAAAGCCTTATAGCCAAAAGACTTTACTGAAAAACGCCCCGCATGCGCGGGGATAAGCTGATGATATCCAGCACTTCCTGCAGCGTCTCAGGATCACCCCCGCATGCGCGGGGATAAGTTGTTCATAGTCGTTTACTCCTCCTGTCTATTAGGATCACCCCCGCATGCGCGGGGAAAAGTTCATCACGGTGGTAAGCGTCGTGATGCTGCTGGGATCACCCCCGCATGCGCGGGGAAAAGTCAAAGTACGGGTCGATGTACGGGCCGCTGTTGGGATCACCCCCGCATGCGCGGGGAAAAGACGGTAAGCGGCAGGCAAAAGAACCCAAACACAGGATCACCCCCGCATGCGCGGGGAAAAGACAGAGGATAAAGCCGAGCTGTGCGAAGTGGGGGGATCACCCCCGCATGCGCGGGGAAAAGGTCCTCTACCCCGACAAACTCGTCAGGGTGGTGGGATCACCCCCGCATGCGCGGGGAAAAGGAGCTTGCTCGACAGCGTAGGGGCTGCGCAAGGGGATCACCCCCGCATGCGCGGGGAAAAGATCCGTCTTGCTCGTACAGGGTATACCGCTTTGGGATCACCCCCGCATGCGCGGGGAAAAGGGGTATGCTGTTTAATTTCATTCTACCATAAAAGGATCACCCCCGCATGCGCGGGGAAAAGGCCGTCTTTTAGGTGGTGCTTTTATGTCTGATGGGATCACCCCCGCATGCGCGGGGAAAAGTCGTTAGAAGACTCAGATACACCCGTCCATGCAGGATCACCCCCGCATGCGCGGGGAAAAGATTTATGATAGACGCGAAACTATGAAGCAGGAGGGATCACCCCCGCATGCGCGGGGAAAAGGTTGACAGGCTTTAATTTTATGGTAGAATGAAAGGATCACCCCCGCATGCGCGGGGAAAAGTTTTTCATTTGTTCATTTTGCCGATTAAGATTAGGATCACCCCCGCATGCGCGGGGAAAAGATTCTCAGCTGTGTGACTGAGGCTTGTACTACCAGGATCACCCCCGCATGCGCGGGGAAAAGAGAGCAACAAGCTGAATTAACCCTTGAATAGTAGGATCACCCCCGCATGCGCGGGGAAAAGTTACCTGTATTTTCCTTTTTGCAGGTGGTGTTGGGATCACCCCCGCATGCGCGGGGAAAAGCATGAATCGTCAAGCATAGCCGCCCAATCGGAAGGATCACCCCCGCATGCGCGGGGAAAAGCCGCCGACCTGCTACCAACAGGCGGCATTTTTAGGATCACCCCCGCATGCGCGGGGAAAAGAACAACCATGGTTTCACCAGGGTCCAAAGAAAAGGATCACCCCCGCATGCGCGGGGAAAAGGGTGCAAAATGAGTGCGATTAAAGAGGCAGCAGGGATCACCCCCGCATGCGCGGGGAAAAGTGCCCAGTCGCCGGTGGTGGCGGCGTGTGCCCTGGGATCACCCCCGCATGCGCGGGGAAAAGGGTCGGTATCTCCAAGGGGCAAGAGATCTCTCGGGATCACCCCCGCATGCGCGGGGAAAAGTTGGTATTTATATAGGGCGCACCCACCCATCCAGGATCACCCCCGCATGCGCGGGGAAAAGCAGTCCGCCTGGCTGCGCTCCATCCAGGCGGAAGGATCACCCCCGCATGCGCGGGGAAAAGCGCTGCTGCGCGGTCTCCGGCAAGATGTGCAGGGGATCACCCCCGCATGCGCGGGGAAAAGAGGGAATGTCGGTATTTCCCGCAGTTGACGGCAGGATCACCCCCGCATGCGCGGGGAAAAGGGTGCTGTGGGCAGCGGCTGACCCGGAGGCGAGGGATCACCCCCGCATGCGCGGGGAAAAGGGTGGTGCGGGCTTTTGTCGATTGCCCCGCAGGGGATCACCCCCGCATGCGCGGGGAAAAGTGGCGCACCGGACGGCCTTTTTGTATGTTGTCAGGATCACCCCCGCATGCGCGGGGAAAAGTTGTATTCGAGATAGATTGTATTTCTTCTGTTGGGATCACCCCCGCATGCGCGGGGAAAAGCCGTCCAGCTGAACCAGAAAGCCATTGCCCGTGGGATCACCCCCGCATGCGCGGGGAAAAGATGTACTCGCGGACAGCGTCGTTGACCTCCTTGGGATCACCCCCGCATGCGCGGGGAAAAGACTAAAAAGATCTCGTCTGATCGCTGCTTTATATCCCCAGGTATCCGTCATTCATTCAGTTTGGAATAAATTTCTTTCATCAGCCGGCAGTCTGCCAGGGCGCGGTGAGCGGTCTGCTGCGGCAATGCGAAATGCGCGGCAAGGGTCGTCAGCTTAAAGTCGCTGACCCCGCTGACCTTGCGGCGGGCAAGGTTCAACAGGTCTGTGCTGCGGTTCACAGGCATCGGCTGGCCGGTCCGCTGGCAGGCGGCGCGCAAAAACGCCATATCGAACGAGAGATTGTATCCGACCAGCTTGTCCCTGCCGATAAAAGTCAGGAACTGTTGTAACGCTTGCTCCATCGCAAGCCCCTGCGCCTGCAGCGTTTCGTCTGTGAGACCCGTCAGCTCTGCGATCGTTTTGGGCAAGGATCCTGCAGGCCGGACCAGACAGCTGAATTCGGTCTCTTTGTCGCCGTCTATGCGGAGCGCCCCGAATTCGATGATCTCATCCCGGCCCGGTTGCAGGCCGGTTGTTTCCAGGTCGATCAATACAAAGCGGTCGCCGGCGGACAGCCGGGCACTCGCCCGCCGGGCCGCCATCTGCCGCTTGGCCGCCTTGCTGAAGCCCGGCTTCAGCGAAGGTTCCTCTGCCGCTCCCTGCGGCAGAGGCCGCCGCATGAGCTTGATGCCGTCAAAGTCCACCGGCGTCCAACTCGTATTGTGTACGCGGAAATCCATCTTCTGCTCGCCGTTGGTGGTGTAGACCATCGTGGCACGGCCTGTCTGCAGATTTTTGCAGACGCGGTCCCACAGCGCATCGCGCACACGGCTGCTGAGCTGGCCCACATAGACCCCTGTATTGATCTCGCACAGCCATTTGGACAGGTCGCCCCGCAGGCGGGGCGGGCAGTCGGTCATGGTGATGACGATGATGGCGCATCCCCCTCCCCTGCCCCAAAATAGTTGACGCCGTTGGCCACGGTCCCCACCCGGTCATCCCACAGATAGACGGCTTCTTCCGCGGCTTCCTCCGGCGTTTCTTCGTCCTGCAGCAGCCAGCGGATGTCATGGACCATGCGTTCCAGGATATGATGTTCCACCATGGCGTCGCGCACACGGCGACGCACCAAGGCCGGCAGGTCCTCCGGGTCTTCTGCCGCCACCTGGAAGGCGATGGGGATGGTGACCTCCGCTTTATAGAGGTCGGCAATATCGTAGACGAAGGAGCCTTCATGCCCCACATGGACGAACCCCAGGCCGGGCGAGCAGCCAAGCGCCACAATCACGGCGTGGGCCAGCCCGTACAGGCAGGCATGCCCGGAGGAAAGCGCCTGGTTCACCCTGTCACCGGCGGCAAAATCATCCGGCCGGTACAGGCGGCCGTTCCAGGGCACACCGGTCTCTCTGGAAGCCTTGCGGTACACACCCCGCACCCGGCTTCCCTCGCGGCCGCGCAGCTGCTGCATGGTCAGGCGGGAAACATCCTCCTCCGGGAAGCGCAGCTGGTACATCTTGCGCACCACGGCCAGGTGCTTGCGGGTGTTGGTGACCAGTTCCGCCTGCCGCAGCAGCAACCCGGCGCGGGTCGTCAGCGGGCGGCCATGGGCATAGTAGCGCACCCCATGCTCCCCCACCCAGACGGCACCCACGCCGGTGTCGCCCATCAGCTCCATGGCGCGGTGGGTCACGCGGGTACCGGGGCCAAGCAGCAGTACCGAAATGGCCGCTGCCGGGATATGGACGACGCCCTTTTCATCTGTTACCGTAATGGCGCCGTCCTGCCGTCCCAGGGTGCAGTGTTCGAGATACAAAAAGGTCATGCGGTCCTTGACCTGCGGCAGGGCCTGCAGCTCCGGGCGGATCATGCCGGGCAGTTCCCCCATCCCGCTCACCCCCTGTGCATCACAGTCATCAGGCCCAGACCGTAGGCTTTGCCCCGGCCGATGCCCTGTGTCAGCAGTTGGCAGAACGCCTGGGGATCGGTGACCTGCAAAACACCCTCGTAGGTAACAGACAGCAGCGTGACCGGATGCCGCCGGTCGCCGCCTTTGGCAAACTGAAGCCAACGGGACGCCGTAACGGTAAAGCTGTCCGGCGTCAGGGCAAAGCCGTGCTTTTCAGCGCGCTGCAGCAGCCACTGCTGCTGGTACTCCACCGTACAATGCGCCCGCACCGTACCGCGCGCGGCTGCGTCCTTTGGGTCGGGGCAGCTCTTGGTGGGGTTGGCCGTCAGGCGGAACTGCCAGACACTGCCCGGCGTGATGCGCTGTAACAGCGGCGTATAGTCGCGTGTTTCCGCCCGCCCCGCGCCGTTGGCAGGGCCGAACTGGGCGGCGATGCCGGTCAGGTCAGGCCGGTCCTCACTGAGCAGCAGCAGATACAGTTTTCCGCCCAGGCGGTCCAACCGCCAGAGCCGCCGTCTGCGTTCCCCCGCGAAGGCGGATTCCACAGCGCCGTGCAGTTTTTGCGGGGCGACCAGCGCCTGCATGGTGGTGGGGCGGGCAAGGTCCAATTCTATCCGGGACAAATACATAGCCGTCACCTCACAATTCTGCAAAAGGGTCATGTTCTGTTTCCGGCCCGACTGCTCCGGCGGCGGGCGGCAGAACGGCCTCACGCTCCACTGCCGCGCGGTAGGCATATTGGCGGTGGATGGGGCTGAAGGAACGGGGCAGGTCCCGCCGGGGCACCGCTCCGGGCTGGGCGGGGTCAGCATCCATCACGAGGCGGCAACAGGTCCCCTGCCCCGCCGCAGCGGGTGCCAGTGCAGGTTCCGCCCGCAGGGCCGCTTCCAGCGGCAATGGCCGGACGCCCAGACAGAGCGGCAGCGTGGGCGGGCAGGAGCGCCGCCCCAGAAACAGCGGATAGACCGGGTGACCCAGCGCCCACGCCAGGTTTTGCAGCAGCGCCTCGTCCTCGCTTTCGAGCCCGACAAGAAAGACCGCGTCGGCCAGGTAATACCGCCGGGTGACATAAGGCGCATCCGGCGTTCTGCCTTTGCGGCAGGCGGCCTGCACCTGCCGGGGCGTCGGATTTCCGGCGGTGTGGAAATCCTCCAATAGTGCCCCTTCCCGGTCGACGCGCACACCAAGGCGCAGGCCGCACAGCGGCTGCAACCCGGCTGCATCGTCCCGGCGCAGGCCCAGCGCCGCCGCCAGCAGGCCGATGACGCCGCTCTTGGTCGGTTCGCGCTCGGTCTTGCGGATCTCAAACTTGGAATCTGCGCCCCAGGATTGCAGCGGGGCTGCCAGGCGCAGCAACAACGTGGCCATCATTCCACCCCATTCCCGGTCTCGGCGCCCAACTGTTGCCCCACGGCTGCTTCCAGCGCATCCAGCATCCGGCCAAGGGGCTGCGCCGGGGCCAGTGCTTCCAGCCCGTCGCCCACCGTGAACGCCTGCTGCGGCGCGTCGGCATAGCAGGTATACACCTTTTGCGCGTAGTCCGCCAGGGCTGCTTTGGAAGGGCCGACAAAGCCGTTTGCCGTGGCTGGGACCGCCTTTTCAAACGCGCCGCAGAGATTGACCGGCTGGTCGGTGCGCAGCGTTACATAGACGGCGTCAGGCAGGGTGCGGTTGGCAAAAGTATTCTGCTTGCCGGTGGGCATCGAGCGGATGAAAGCCTCGGCAAAGGCGCGTACAACGCCAGGTACGGCCTTGCCGCCCAGCTGTGTCTCCAGCTCCTTCACATTGACGGTGGCGTAGCGGTAAAGAGTAGAAGAATTGTATTCCACCGTGCCCAGATGCCCGGCGCCAGCGTTATTCTCCGGCGCACAGTCGTCGACGGCGGTGAAATAATCATATTCGTTCTGCACGGCGTGGGTGGAAATGCTATGCGCCACCTGTGCAGCGGCATCGTAGTTCAGCGACGGGTCGCTGGCTACCATGCGGCCAAACAGCACCATATCCACCGACGGCGCCGTTTTGAGGGCGTCCTTATATGCCTTCTTGTCGTCATTCCCTTCGGCGGCCAACTGCGCAAGGGTCCGGGCCTGGGCACGGCTTATGAAGAACAGGGTGTCGGCATCCTTATCCTCCTTGATTTTGCTGAGCCCTGCCAAGCTCAGGGCATCCCTCGCCATCTTTTTTGCATCCTGCCCCGGCGCCAGGGCTTCGATCTCATCCGCCACCAGCCCGACGATCTTTTTGGTGCGGTCGCCGACCTGCTCGCCGTCGAGAAGTTCCTCCCGGAACATCAGCCGCATCGCCCGCTTCCAGGCCTGGGAGGAAACACGGGCGCGGGTGGTGCCGCCGTAGACGGCGGTTTTGGGGCTACCGGTGTCATCCCGGTTGACACAGCTGGGCGGCACGGTCTGCAACACATGAAAATCAACATACAGGCGTTTTGGTTCCATAGTCTATGCTCCTTTTCTTTCTATGCTCGTGGGAAACGTCACGCATTTTCCGTGTCTTCTTTGGGGTCATGGTAAAAATCCTGGCCCCAGCGCAGACGGACGCGGGGCATGGCATCGGGAAATTGCAGGTCATACAGGTCGCCCGCCAGCTGCACATAGTCCAGTGGGATGCCGCCCGCGCGCAGCAGCTGGATCATCCCCCGCAGATGGTGGGAAATTTCCGGCATCTGCGGGGCGGTGGCCAATGCGTTGAATCGCTTTTGGATATTGCTTTCGCCGGGGTCCTGCCCGGGCGGCACCAGCAGGCGGGCAGCCTTGCCCAGGCCCTCGCCCTCCCTATGCATGGGGCTTGTCTGGCCCTGCTGGTGCAGGGCGTAGAGGGTCAGAGACAGATAGATCGCCCATTCGGCCGGAGTGGGGCTGCCGGTGGAACTCTGCAGTTCCTCCGGCATATCCTGCAAAAATGCACCCCACAGTTCCGGCAGGTCGCCGGGGACCCGCCCAACACCGCGGCGCAGGTTGGCCAGCTGCGCTTTGTGCGGATGTTCCGGCAGGGTTTGCAGCCAGCGCAGCCGGGCGGCCACATATTGCTGCAGTTGCTGTCTTTGTGTCATGCACGCTCCTCCTTATTTTTGATAGACTCTGTTCACGTCGGCCAGGAACCAGTTGTACACCTTCGGGGCCGAATAGTACGTTTCCCTGTCGCTCGCTTTGCTGCTGGAGGATTTTACCATCCGTCCGATAAAAGCCGCGCTGCCGCTCTGGTCCACCAGCTGGCGGCCCAATGTTTGGGCGATCCGTTTGGCGTCGGCCCGCCACTGGCGGACGTACTCTTCTGCCGTTTCGCCATCCCACGCCGGGTCGATGTCGCACAGCCAGCGGCGGAAAGGCTGGTCCAGCCGGAAATAGAACTGTTCCTGGGCTGCTTTCGCGGAATTCTTTTTGCTGGCGTGGTCCAGGTCGCTGGCGGCGATGTCCAGGTTTCGGGCCAGGCTGCCGACCGCTTTGGCCAATTCCTCACAGAGGCCGATCTCCTCGGTGATCTTCTGCCGCCATCGCCTGCCCAGCTCATCCAACAACGCTGTATGGAAGGTGAGGGAATCACTGAAGGTGTCCTCCACCGTATGGGAACTGGTGCCATCGTAGCGCATCCCAACCATCTCGAACCGAATCATCCGATTCCGATCCAGAATCCGTGCAGTCTGCAATTTTACGATCCACTGGACGATCCCTGGGTTCTTTTCTTGTGATTGGAAAACGGTTGGGAACTCTCGCCAGAATTGTATGGCGCTATCGTGCTTCTTTGGCACAAAACTGACAACGCCGCTTTTTTTATCGACCTGCCTTTTCCATATCGTCATCTGCTCGCAGAACGCATCTTGCGGCCCAAAGAAATCCCCGCCCAGCAGAGAGTAGCCGATAACTTTTGGGCCTTCTTTCTTTAATATAATTCGACGAGATTGCAGGGTTAGAAGTTCAGCTGCATTGTCGGGTACTGGCACCTCATTTCGTTCACCATAATTGTGGTTCGATTGTTCCCAATAGGGGCGCGGCTGTCTCCAAGCCTTCTCGCCATCCTCCAGGAGCACCAGGTTGAGCATCAATGTCTCAAACAGCGTGTCACCTTTCGCCAAAACCAAGCCCAGCCTGCCAAGCCAGCCTTCTTTCATACTCTTTGGCTTTTCCCCGTTGGGAAGTACCTTTGTTTTGGGCTTTGCGGCTGTGTCGTCAAACCCATTCGTATACACAAGCCATCTGGCTGCCTGGGCGTAGCTTAATTCTTCCTTTCCCTCTGCTGAATAAGAAGAAAACAATCTGATCTTGTGTTCGCCCTCCACAATTTCACCATTCAACTTCTTTGCTCCAAAGTCCGTACCCTTTTTCGCATCGGGTGCCTGCCAAAACGGTCGTTCCGGGTGAAACAACCAAAAACGCTCATGCCAGGCCACCAGATAATCCCGGATCGGCTGCTCCGGGAACTGTCCTTGACGCCACAGCCCCCGCCAGCGTACCAGCGCCGTGTTTGGATCCGCAAGCGGGGCTGCCATGCCATTGGCGTCATGGTCCCAAAATACCGTGTGCAGCACCGCCAAAAGCAGCCGCAGCACCGCCACATCCTGCGTGGGCAGTTCGCCAGCCAGTCCTTTGTACTCGTGCGCATGCAGCAGGGCCTCCGTCAAAGATACCTCCCGCACGGTACAGTCCGCGCAAAGCACCCGCACCCAGGGCTCATCCAACAGGTTAAATTCCACTTCCTTCATGGGCTTCCTCCTTCTGCCAGGTCAGGCCGTCCCGGCGGTCATAGCGCAGCACCGTCTGGGACAGATGCGCGGTCAAATTTTCATCCAGCAACAGCACCAGCTCCCCTTTCAACATCGGCGCCTGCTGCCACTCCGCCAATAAGCGCCGGTTCTGTTCCTCCAGCTCATTGATGACCCGGTTAACGGTCCATCGCTTGCTGAAGTAGCCCGGCAGCCGCAGCTGCTGGCGGGCGATGGCCACGCTGTCCTTCTGGCAGGGCGGGCAGTCGGCTGCCACCACACGGCCTTCCTCCTGCCAGGGCAGGAAATGCACGCTGCCGTCCCTACGGCGCACCATGACCAGCACCTCCACCGACGGGTCGCCGTCGCGCACAACGGCACGGGCGGCAGCCTCGGTGCCTTTTTGTTCTCCGTTCATCCAATTATCCAAGACATTCAATTCCGGGAGATCAGGAAATTCGTCCGGCAGCGGGATCGCAAAGTTCTCCGCCCTGCCTTCCTGGCTGCGCTGTAAAGCGAGGTACTCCTCCCGCCTGCGCACACTGTCCGCATCCTGCGGCAAGACATCCTTTTCCTCCCAGCCGTAGGTATCCTGCACCAACTGCGGGATATCCTGCGGCAGGGCAACGGTCCGCGGCAGCAGTTGCCGGGTACGCCACAAGAGCCATTCGCCATAGACCGCCTTGCTGCCTGCGTCAAAGCTCTCATCGCCGGTATCCAGCACGGCGCACTGCGCCGTTTGCAGCGGCAGCGGGCGGTCTGTTCGATCCACCCGGCGATGCAGGCGGCCGATGCGTTGCAGCAGCAGATCCATGGGGCAGAGTTCTGTCACCAGGAAATCCAGGTCGATGTCCAGCGACTGTTCCATCACCTGCGTTCCCACCACGATCAGCCGGTCCCGTTCAGCACGGGTGGAATGTTTGCCCAGGCGCCGCAGCAGCGTCCGTTCTTTCTCGGCGCGGTCCGGCATCAGGAACTGGGCATGGAACAAAAGTACCTCGTATTCCGGCAGGGCCTGGCGCAACTGCGCGGCCACCGCCTGCGCCTTGCGCACCGTGTTGACGATGACGCCTGCACAGCCGCCCTGCGCCAGTTTTTCCCGCAGCAAGGCGGGCAGCCGGTCCTCGGTCAGCAGTGTCACCTGGACGGTTCTGCCTGCTTCCATCAGCGGCACCGTCCGCTGGCAAACCTGCCCGCCGTCCGTCCAGCTCAGCAGCGGATAGCCGCGGCTGGTCTGCCAGCCGCCTTTCGTCGCCTGTCCGCCCAGATAAGCATTGACCAGCTCCGCCCGCCGCCGGGCTGGCAGCGTGGCAGACAGCAGGATGACCGGCACCTGATAGCGCCCCAGCCAGGTCAGCGCACGGTCGAGATAGCAGTTCATGTAAGTATCGTAGGCGTGGCACTCATCCACGACCACCACCTTGCCGGCCAGCCCCAACTGGCGCAGCATCAGGTGCTTTTGTTTGAGTGCCGCCATCAGCAGCTGGTCAACGGTACCGATGACAAAGTCCGCCAGCAAGGCCTGCCGGTTGCCCTGAAACCAGCGATGTACCAGCACGCCGCTTTCAGGGTCATTTCCCCTGTCGGCGTCCTCCTCGGTCACGGCCCGGCCGGGGAACAGCTGGCGGTAATCCTCGTTCAGCTCAGCCATGCCGTGCGCCAGGCGGATCGAGTGGACCATATCTTCCGACTGTGTCTCGGCCCAATCCCGCAGGCGGTCAAAGATGCCGTTGGCCGTAGCCTGGGTCGGCAGGCCAAAGAACAGCCCACCCGCCTGGCAGCGGTTGGCAAAGACCTCCGCGGCGGCCAGCGCCGCCTCCGTCTTGCCCACCCCCATCTGCGCCTCGATGATAAGCAACCCCGGCATCGAGATGTTGTCGGCTGTCTCCAGCACGGCTTGCTGCAAACTGTTGGGCAAAAATCCAAATTGCTGCCGGAATGCACCGGCGTCCATGCTGTTGTAGGGCGATTCCCACGGGGCTGTCAGATTCAACCGCCCCCAGGCACGCTCCACCCGCGCGGGATAATCCGTTTCGCGCCCCGTTTCCTCCACCGGGATCAGCGGGAAATAGGTCGTATTGCTGGCGATCCAGTCCGCCATGGTCAGCAGACCGGTCAGCAGCAGTTCGGCAGGGATGGTCAGTGTCGGCAGTTCTGTCACGTCCGAAAAGCCGCTTTCCTGCAAAGCGTTATCCAGCATTTCCTGCCACATCGCCCGCCAGATGGCCTCCTGCCCCCGGCCCCAGTAGTTGTCCGGGTGGTTTTCCAGCTGTTCGTCGACGAAATCGTTTAAGCCATCCTGCTGCGGTTTGCCGTGGTGCGCCCCGACGATGGATGCCACCCCAGGCGGGCAGCCAAGTTCCAACAGGATCGCCTCGCTGGCCATCGCGTGCGGCGTGGCGCTGCGGTTCAGGAAGGTATCGGGCAGAACAAGCTGCGTTTGCAGACGCTCGCGCGCTTCGGGCAGTTGGCGCAGGATGTTGCTTTGGAAGGCCACCGTCATCTTGCCACTGTCGTGGGACATTCCCAAAAAGGTGACCAGTTTGTACAGGATCTCCTCCTCCAGCCCCAAGGTGTGCCGCACGGCTTCCGGCAGCCAGCTTTGCGCCAGATGTCTCAGGATGCCCGCCGTATCCCGCGCGTGCATCCAAAGCGGCAGCCATCCGCCGCCCCCGGACGGGTCAGATTTCCCGGCCAACAAACGGACCAGATGCGCAGCTTGTATGTCCATATCTTTTGCCTCTTTACTGCAACCGACGTGTTGGTTCGGCCTATTTTAGGGTGTATCTGAAAATCGAAAGTGCTGGAAAATTTGCTAAGCGCAGCGAATGCAAGCCGCGAGACCGCAGCCATACTTTATGCATGGCAAGGCCCGCAGCGCAGCAGACACCGTTTGGCTAAAATTGAACCGTGCTGGGGTATTGCTGATATATTTATATTATAGCAATGTTTTGTGTCATAATCAGGACTTCTTCACGAGAAGTGGTCCTTCCTTTTGATTTTTGTTGAAATGAATAGCTCCGGGGAGGATCTTTTGTGTAATCCAACAATAATCGCCAATAAAACGGCCGCCGGGCATCCCCAAAGTGGGATGTCCGGCGGCCATTGACCTGCTGCTTGCAGCAGAATTGACAAGCAGCAATGGGGCTAACATTTGAATCGCTGGGTTTATGCATCTTATAGTTCTTGCCGGTCTATCCGCAAATTTTCCGCCTGCAGAAGGAAGCGGTACAGCGGCACGACCTCAATTTCCACTCCGTCCTCTCGGATATGTTCTTCCTCTTCATAGGTGACAATCATCAGACGCTGCGCCTGCGGTTCGAGGCGGACCAATTTTTTCAGATTCTCGACCTCCCGCTTTCGCGCGTCCCCGGCGATGGAGTAGGCAACCTGAATCGCCGTGCCGACCTCCGGCAGGAAAAAGTCCACATCGAGGCCGGTTTTGGCGGATTTGAGGTAGAACAGCCCTTCCGGGAATACACGCGCGAGGGCGGTAGCCACAGCGTTCTCCAAAAGCGCCGCCTCCCGGTGGTTCAAAAACAGGTTGAGCAGACCATCGTCCGCGAAGTAATACTTGGGCGTGCCCTCCCGGTCGGCAAAAGAGGCCGCGTAGAAGTTGGAGAGATGAAACAGCAGGTAAGAATCCTCGGCGTAACCGACATAGTCGATCACGGTATCCTTGCTGATCTTGATGCCGACTGTTTTTAGGGTATTGTGCAGTTTGGAAAACGATACGTCGTTGCAGACCGTCTCAGCGATCTTTTTGATGAGAATTTTGACCGCATAGTCGTTGCGGATACCGTTGCGCGTAATGATGTCCCCCAGCAGTACCTTCTGATACACGCTGGAGATGTAGTCCCGCTTGGCCTGGTAGGACAGCGATTCCGGCAGGCCACCATAGTTCAGGTACACCACGCAGCAGCCGCGGATCCGCCCGCCTGTTTTGGTCTGCAGCAGGTCGGCGGAACTGTGGGGGATTTCCTGCGCATCCAGATACTCGCCAAAGCTGTAGGGCGCAATCGTCCTGGTCAGGTACCGCCCGCCCAGCGTGGAGGCGATCTCCCGGCTCATCATGCGGGCGTTGCTGCCGGTGATGTAAACCCGCTCCTTGGCGTCCGCCATCCGGCGAGCAAATTTTTCCCAGCCGGGGATGTTTTGTACTTCATCAAGGAAGAAGAAACCTTTCTTCCCGCTCAGCTCACTTTGCACCGAAACAAGGTCGTTGAAATCTGCTGCCGTAAATTCGGCCAGGCGCTCATCCTCAAAATTGATGTAGATGATCTGGTTCCATTCAGTCCCCTGTGTCACAAGCTTTCGCGCAATATCGAACAGCAGGGTTGATTTTCCCGCGCGGCGCAGGCCCACCAGCACATAGTTGGCGTTTTCCTCAAACGTATAGCCGCGCGGCGTGATCCGGGCCGCCTGGATGGCTGCGTGCTGATCGAAGATGACGCTTTTCAATAATTCGTGATTCATACCTTCCTCTCTCCCTTCTGGAACCTGCCATTTTAAGTATAGTATACATGAAGCCAATAATTTTGTCGAGTATATAAGACATTTACTTTGCCAATATGTCTTGTATATACAGCCATACTTCAAGGGTATAAAAGAGGGTATTCATGGGTGCGGTGCAAATATTGTCTCTGTTTAGATAGCTGCAATATGAATGAACCACAGAGAATTTCAATGAAACAGAATTTTCCGAAGCTCCGATCTTTGCTTGCTATAGAGCGGTCCTACGGCAACCAGCATTGGTTTTGTGAAAAAGCGTGCGACATGGCCATTGGACATCACCATTACACGCACAGCCCGCTCAAAAAAAGCCGAGACGGACGCTTCCAAACAGGAAACCAACCGCACCGGCTTTTTGGCGTATCATCAAAAGAACTGCTTGTAAAAAGCAAATATCCGAACCCGGAAAACCGGGTTCGGATAAGGCTGTAATGGTGGAGAATTAGGGACTCGAACCCCAGACCCCTTGCGTGTGATGCAAGTGCTCTAACCAGCTGAGCTAATCCTCCGTTACAACGGATAGTATAGCACAGCCTGTGCACAAAAGTCAAGCCCCCGGCGGCAGATTTTTGCAATTTTGCAAACTGCCGGCCGGGGGCCTGGTATGTTGGTTTGGTGTCTGTGGGCCCTGGGCCGCAGGTCAGGCCGCCTGCGCCGGCGGGGCCGGCGGCGGGGGCGGGGGGGGGGTGGGGGTCACAGCACGGCGTACTCTGGCACCGGGGCGTCCACGCTGGTGGGGCCGCCCTCCACAAAGTGGATGACCTTTTTGGGGCACTTGGCCACGCAGGTGCCGCAGCCGTTGCACTTGGTGTAGTCGATACGGGCCACGTTGTTTCGCAGGAAGATGGCCTGCTGCGGGCAGTTTTTGACGCAGATGCCGCAGCCGATGCAGCCGTTCTTGCAGGCCTTGACCACCGCGGCACCGCGCTCCTTGTTACGGCAGAGCACCGCGGGCTGGGGCGCCACCGGCTTCATCTTCAGCAGGCCGCGGGGGCAGGCTTTGGTGCAGGCGGTGCAGCCGGTGCACTTGGTGCGGTCAACAACGGCCACGCCGTTCTGCACGCTGAGCGCGCCAAACACACAGGCTTTGACACAGTCGCCGTAGCCCAGGCAGCCGTAGGCGCAGGCGGTGGGGCCGCCGGCCACGCTGGCCGCGGCGGCGCAGCTCTGGATGCCGGAATAGTCAAACCGGACGCCGCAGTTGGCGCCGCCGTTGCAGCTGACAAAGGCGCGCATGGCGGGGCGGTTGCTCTCCTCGGCGCCCATGATGCGGTTGATGGCGTCGGCGGCCTTGTCGCCGCCGGGGGCGCACTTGAAGGTGGGCGCGCCGTCCTCCACGATGGCTTTGGCGTAGTCGGCACAGCCGGCATAGCCGCAGCCGCCGCAGTTGGCGCCGGCCAGGCAGCCGGTGATCTCGGCGATGCGCGGGTCCTCGTACACGGCCATGAACTTGGAGGCCAGCACCAGGATCAGGCTGCCTGCCAGGCCCAGCACGCCCAGAACGATCACCGCAAAAACGATCGGGTTATTCATTGTATCCTATCCCCCTTACAGCAGTGCGGCGATGATGTTCTCGACCAGACCGCCAAAGCCCATAAAGCTCAGCGAGGTGATGGCCGCGGACACCAGCGTGATGGGCAGGCCCTTGAAGCTCTGCGGCGGGTCGGCGTCCTCAACGCGCTGGCGCACGCCGCAGAACAGCACCATCGCCAGCAAAAAGCCGATGCCCGCGCCGGCCGCGCAGACCAGCGCCTCGGCAAAGGCGAACCCGAAGCCGTACTCGGCCACGTCTCCGCCGTAGTCCTGGACGGCCAGGATGGCCACGCCCAGCACGCAGCAGTTGGTAGTGATCAGCGGCAGGTAGACGCCCAGCGCGCTGTACAGCGCGGGGATGTACCGCTTGAGGGTGATCTCGATCAGCTGGACCAGCACCGCAATGACCAGGATGAAGATGATGGTCTGCATATAGCCCAGGTCATAGGCGTCCAGCAGGAAGATCTGCAGCGGGAAGGTGACCGCCGTGGCAATGACCATGACGACGATGACCGCCACGCCCATGCCCACCGACGAATCCAGCTTTTTGGACACGCCCAGGAAGGGGCAGATGCCCAAAAACTGCACCAGCACGTAGTTGTTGACCAAAATCATGCTGAACAGGATGGTGGCAAAGGTTGCGATGTTTGCGCTCATTGTTCAGCCCCCCCTTCCGCAGCGGCGGCCTGTTTGGCCTGGTCCTCCAGCAGGACCTCGCCGCAGGTCTTGCGCTCGATGGGTTTGTTCAGTTTGCGCTCCACCCAGATGCAGGCGGCCATCAGGCAGCCGAACACAAAGAAGCCGCCGGGGGCCTGGTTCATCAGGCTGAACTTGTCCAGGCTTTCGGGCAGAAGCTGGATGCCCATCCAGCTGCCGCTGCCGATGATCTCGCGGATGGAGGACATCAGGAACATGGTCAGCAGATAGCCGCAGCCCATGCCCAGGCCGTCCAGCGCCGAGTCAACGACGGTGTTTTTGCAGGCGAACATCTCGGCGCGGCCGAGGATGATGCAGTTGACGACGATCAGCGGTAGGAACACGCCCAGCGCGCTGTACAGATCGGGCACATAGGCGTGCACCACCATCTCCACCACCGTGACGAAGGTGGCGATGACCACGATGTAGCAGGGCAGGTGCACCTTGTCCGGGATGACCTTGCGCAGCGCCGAGATGACGATGTTGGAGCCCACCAGCACGAAGGTCATGGACAGCGCCATGCCCACCGCGCCGGAAACGGTGGTGGTGACGGCCAGCGCCGAGCAGCAGCCCAGCACCAGGCGCAGCACCGGGTTTTCGCGGATGATGCCCGCGGTAAATACCTTCCATTTGCTTTGCTTTTCGGCCATGTTACGCCACCCCCTTCAGCTCGTTGTTGTAGCAGTCGATGGCCGCGTTGACGGCGGTGTAGACCGCGTTGGAGGAGACCGTGGCGCCGGCAATGGCGTCCACCGGGCTGCCGTTGGACACATGCTCGGCGGCGTTCCAGCCCACAAAGCCGGTGTAGAAGTCCTCCTCGCCGGTCTTGGTGCCGATGCCGGCGGTCTGGGTGGAGGCGTCCACCAGCAGGTCGGTGATATTGCCGGCGGCGTCAAAGGCCACATAGACCGTGATGGCGTTGCCGGAATAGCCGGCCGCGGCGGCCTGCACCGCGATGGCGCCGTCCGGCGTCGAGACCGCGCCGGTGACGCCGGAGGTGGTCAGGTTCTCGAACTCGGTCAGGCTGGCGGCGTCGGTGCCGTCAGGCAGGACGCTGACGTAGGATTCCAGCGCCTGCAGGCGGGCGTTCTCGGCAATGATGGGGGCGGTGACGCTGTTGAGCGCCGCCAGGATGGCGCTGCAGACGATGCAGATGACCACCAGCACCACCACGGGGACTACCATGGTCCGGACCGCGCTCTCTTTGGGCGCGGCGGCTTGCTTGTTTGCCATTATGCTGCCCCTCCTTTTCCGGCGGAGGCCGCAGCCGCCTTTTTGTCTTTTTTGGCCTTGCCGGGCTTGACGCGGCCCAGCGGGATCTGATGGGTCCAGGCGTTGAACCAGGGGGTCAGCAGGTTGCCCATCAGGATGGCAAAGCCCATGCCCTCGTTCATGCTGCCGAAGCTGCGGATGATAAAGGTCAGCAGGCCGATAAAGATGCCGTAGATGACCTTGCCGCCGGTGGTAAAGGGGCTGGTGACGTAGTCGGTCGCCATGAACACCGCGCCGAACAGCAGGCCGCCGCCCATCAGCTCCACCAGCGTCACATGCACATCAAAACCGGTGGCCAGCATCTCCAAAACAAACATGGTGATGACGATGCTGCCGGGGATGGCAAAGCTGATGGTGCGGGTGGCCAGCAGGTAGGCCAGCCCCAGCAGGATGGCCAGGGTGCAGACCTCGCCCATCATGCCGCCGTGCAGGCCCAGGAACATGTCCAGCAGGCTGACCCCGCCGGCATCCACCGCCAGCGGGGTGGCGGATGCCAGGGCGTCCACCGCCATGTCGGGGTAGACGTAATCGGTCATGCGGGTGGCAAAGCCCAGGAACAGCGCGATGCGGCCCACCAGCGCCGGGTTGGCGAAGTTGTAGCCGATGCCGCCGAACAGCTGCTTGATGACGACGATGGCGATGAAGGCGCCCACCACGCAGATCCACAGCGGCATATTGACCGGCACGTTCAGCGCCAGGATGATGCCGGTGACCACGGCGGACAGGTCGCCCACCGGGTTGGGCTTTTTCATCAGCAGGGTGTAAAGATACTCAAAGCCCACACAGGCCGCAACGGTCACACCCACGACCAGCAGCGCGCGCATCCCAAAGATAAAGGTAGCCGCCACGATGCTGGGCACCAGGGCAATGACCACATTGCCCATCAGCCCGCGGGTGGTGGAGTTATCCCGGATATGCGGTGAGGCAGTTACGATCAGGCGTTGTTCTTCCATCTGTCATTTCCCTGCCTTTTCTGTAGTTTGTTTCAGGTACCAGGCCTTGGCCAGCGCCATCGTCTGGGACACCGGCCGCTTGGCCGGGCAGACATAGGTGCAGCTGCCGCAGGCCACGCACAGGTCAATGCAGCGGGCGCGCAGCGCGTCGTAGTCCTTGTGGTTGAAGTCCCCCGCAATGACCACCGGTTCCAGCCCCATGGGGCAGGCCTCGATGCAGCGCCCGCAGCGGATGCAGGGCTGGGGGTCGGGCAGGATGGAAGCCTTGCGGCCCAAAAGCAGCAGGCCGTTGTTCTGTTTGAGCACCGGGAAGTCGGCGCTGGGCGACGCGCCGCCCATCATGGGGCCGCCGAAGATGATCTTGCCCAGCTCCACATCCGGCTTGATGCCGCCGCAGGCCTCGATGACGTCGCGGTACAGCGTGCCGATGGGCACCTCGATGTTCTGGGGTTTGGCGATGGCGTCGCCGTCCACCGTGACCCGCTTGCTCACCAGCGGCATGCCGGTCTTGAGGTACTTGCCCAGCGTCGAGACGCTGGTCACGTTCATGACCACGCAGCCGCAGTCGGCGGGGATGCCGGGCTTGCCGGCGGCGTTGCGCTGGGGCACCTCGCGGCCGGTGCAGGTCTCGATCAGCGTTTTCTCGGCGCCCTGGGGGTAGCGCATGGGCAGCGGCTTGACCGACACGCCGGGCATATCCCGCGTCAGCGAGAACATCAGGTCGATGCACTCCGGCTTGTTGCGCTCAATACCGATGATGCAGTGGGGGATGTCACAGTATTTCATCACGGCGGCGATACCGGACAGGATGGTGTCGCTGCACTCCAGCATCTCGCGGGCGTCGGTGGTCAGGTAGGGCTCGCACTCGGCGGCGTTGATGATAAGGGTGTCGATGGTGTTGGCGGCCAGCTTGACGGCGGTGGGAAAGCCGGCGCCGCCCACGCCCACCAGGCCGCAGGCCCGGATGGCGGCCAGCAGGCTGTCCTTGTCGGTAACGGCGGGCGGCGTGCAGGCCGGGTCCACGGTCTGGTTGCCGTCGGTCTTGATGGCCACGGCCTTGCAGACGGCGCCGTTGACCATGCGCATGGGCGCCACGTCCAGCACGGTGCCCGACACGCTGGAATGCACGTCGGCACTGACAAAGCCGCCGGCCTTGCCGATGAGCGTGCCCACCATGACGGTGTCGCCCTTTTTGACGACGGGCTCTGCCGGCGCGCCGATGTGCATCTGCATCGGGATGACCACGTGCTGGGGCACCGGCATTTGCACCGTTGCCATGCCGGCCGTGGCCTTCTCGTGCGGCACCCGCGCGCCCTTGGCAGAGCGTTTGAGTCCTTTCAGCATTGAGGTGTCCTCCCCTGATTTTTACGGCCTGCCGCGGCAGACAACGGCGGCAGATTTGCCGAATCATATAGATTATATTGTAACATTTTTAAGGAATAAGTCAACCGCGGCGGCGGGGCAAGGAGCGCATAAAAATACCGTCCAGTTCCAGCGTTATGCACAAGATTGCAAAAGAGTTGCAGCTGTGCGGGGTGGGACATGGTACGAAAAACAGGACCAGATCGGCGCCGATCCCCGGCTTTCCGTGCAGGGGCCGGGGATCGCATGGCGGAGGGCTGGCGGCTGTCACGCAGGCTGTCCCTGCCGTAAGGCACCCCCTCCGTAGGGGCCGATGAAATCATCGGCCCGCAAGGCTTGCGGCCGTATTGTAGGGCGGGCGTTCACGCCCGCCGCTTGGCCTTGTTGATGGATGTTGTTTGCGGGGTATGGGTTTGTTGTAAAGCGGCTGGGCCCGGTTGCCTTGTTGCCTTAATAGCGGCATCCGCCGGAAGCTGCCGCTTTTGGAACGACCCAAAAGCGGCGTAAAAGGTCGCCCCTAGTTCCGAGGCGGGGGGCACGGCTCAAGGGGAATTGCGGGTTTGCCGGCACCGAGCGATCATATCGCGAGTCTGCGCCGCAAGGCGCAGCGCCGGCAACGACCGGAGCGATGAGCGAAGGGCGTTCCTCTGTTTTTCATCGCCGAACAGGCGATGTTTGATGGCGTGGCAGGGCCTAAACCAGGGTCGACCGAGAATTGCAGCGTTTACGGTGCCGTGGAGTTTGTGCCGGGTCGTTCTCCGTTTCTCGCTTCGCAAAAGCTCACCCGGTCTCCCGATTGGACTCCGACCCGCTCCCGCAGGTCGGAATGGGCTTGCCGGAAGACTCGTTGCTGTCGCGCAGGCTGTCCCTGCCGCCACGCGCCCCCTACGAAGCACAGGGCAAGGCCCTGGTGGCCTTTGCAGGATACCTCCGACACAAGGCGGCAATGCCCCCCTCCGTCTGCGCCTTGCGGCACATCCACCTCCCCTTGGAGGGGAGGCTTTGGGAAAACTGCCGCCCGGAAGGCTCCCCTACAAGGGGAGCTGGCGGCGTCAGCCGACTGAGGGGTGCCGCGCCTGGCTCTGCCAATACCCTTCTGGGTCACCGCATCCCTCCGATTGCCGCCCCCCTTCACAGGGCAAGGCCCCTTTCCCATCCCGATCGCGGCCCAACGGACGGGCTGCACCGCAATTTCTCTTTCCTGATTTCTCCCTGCGAAACACCGGGCAAGCCCTGCCGGCCCCCTTACAGTCTCTCAATCATAATCGTACTCCGGGCTTTCGGCGGCGCGGGCGTCCAGCCAGCGGGCAAGGGACTCCATGGCGGCAAAGCTCAGCCGGCCGGCGTCGGCCAGCGTGCGCACCAGCGCCTGCACGTCGCCGCCGTACAGCCGGTCCAGGTGGGCGGCGGTGGCCAGGGCGCAATAGTCCGCCCGGCGCACCAGCGGCGTGTAGACGTTTTTGTTGCCCTGCTTTTCGCTTTTGACAAAGCCCTTCTCCTCCAGCCGCGCCAAAAAATTCAAAAGCGTCGAGTCCGCCCACCCGCAGCCGGCGGGCAACCGGGCCGCGATCTGCCGCCGGGCGGCGGGGCTGGGGCAGGCCCACAGCGCGGCCATGACGGCTTCCTCGCTGGGGGGCAGCAGGGCGTTTGGTTTGGATGGCATGGCAATACCTCCCACATTTGCCGTTGTTTTTTCGAGCTCCATTTTACATCCGGCGCAGCCGCGCCGTCAAGGGGCAGGGATGGCGGCAATTTCTGCGGCATTTGTAAAATATTTTGTATTCCTACCGCGCACAGTTGTGCGTTTTGCTTGTGCAGGCGGCCTTTGGGGCGGTTTTTTCGGCAGTGTGACGGCGGTTTGGCCGTTGCGGCAGGGCGGCGGCGGGACGTATAATAAATGTATCGCCGCGGCGGGCGCGCCGGGCCATTTCGGAACAAGAGAGGGAGATCACAATGGAACGTGTCTACAATTTCAGCGCGGGGCCTTCGATGCTGCCGCTGCCCGTTTTGCAGCGGGCCCAGGCCGAGCTGCTCGACTACCGCGGCTCCGGCCAGAGCGTCATGGAGATGAGCCACCGCAGCAAGTGGTTTGACGAGATCATCCAAAACACCGAGGCATCCATCCGCCGGGTGCTGAACGTGCCGGACAACTACAAGGTCGGCTTTTTCCAGGGCGGCGCCACCCAGCAGTTCGCCATGGTGCCGCTGAACTTTATGGTCACCGGCAAGGCCGACTATCTGGTCACCGGCAACTTCTCGAAAAAGGCCGCCGAGGAGGCCGCCAAGTTCGGCACCGTCAACGTGGCGGCTTCCAGCAAGGACAAAAACTTCACCTACATCCCCGACGTCAAGGCCGTCGAGTACGACGCCGACGCCAGCTACGTGCACATCTGCCAGAACAACACCATCTTCGGCACCCGGTTCGTGGAGGTGCCGGAAGCCCCCGGCCTGCCGCTGGTGGCGGACATGAGCTCGATGATCTTCTCGGAGCCGGTGGACGTGAGCAAATACGGCTGCATCTACTTCGGCGTACAGAAGAACGTCGCGCCTGCGGGCATGGCCATCGCCATCGTGCGGGAGGACCTGCTGGGCCACAGCGCCAAGGGCATCGCGCCGGAGCAGATCCCCACCATGATGAACTACACCACCCTTTTGAAAAATGACAGCATGTACAACACGCCGCCCTGCTGGTGCATCTACATGACCGGGCTGATGATGGACTATCTGGAGCAGGACATCGGCGGCCTGGCCGAGATGAAAAAGATCAACGAGGCCAAAGCCAAGGTGCTGTACGATTACCTGGACAGCCAGGACTTTTACAGCAACCCGGTGGAGCGCCGCTACCGCAGCCTGATGAACGTGACCTTCACCAGCCCCAGCCCGGAGCTGGACAAAAAGTTCTGCGCGGCGGCCGCCGACGCCGGCTTTGTCAACCTGAAGGGCCACCGCCTGGTGGGCGGCATGCGGGCGTCCATCTACAATGCCATGCCGCCGGAGGGCGTGGACAAGCTGGTGGCGTTTATGGAGCAGTTCCGGAAGGAGAACGGCTGACAGGAAGGCCGCGATCGCAGACGGCAGGCGCCGCGCACCTGCGTAGGGGCCGATGATTTCATCGGCCCGCAAGGCTTGCGGCACCGCAAAGTTTGCGAGACGATGCGGGAACTGCCCGCCGGCGGGTATGGCGGAAGGCTGGCGTTTGTGCGTTGCTGCCCGTTCCCGGCCGCAATGTAGGGCGGGCGTTCACGCCCGCCGAGAGGTTTGCGGCGGCCCGGAAGGATATTGGCAAGGCAGGGTGCCGCCCCCCCTCCGTCTGCGCCTTGCGGCGCATCCACCTCCCCTTACAGGGGAGGCTTTCGACAAGTATAGCCTGTGGGATAACAGCCAGCCTTCCGGCAAGCCTATTCCGACCTGCGGGAGCGGGTCGGAGTCCAATCGGGAGACCGGGTGAGCTTTTGCGAAGCGAGAAACGGAGAACGACCCGGCACAAGCCTTACGGCGCCGCAAACGCTGCAATTCTCGGTCGACCCCATCTAGCCCCAGGGGATTCTCAAGGGGACCGAGGTCCCCTTGAGCCGTGCCCCCCGCCTCGGAACTAGGGGCGACTTTTTCCGCCGCTTTTTGGTCGGTCAAAAAGCGGCAGCCCACGGCGGATGCCGTTATGAAGGCAAAAAGGTAACCCCGCCCAACCTCTTTATAACCAGCCCGCACCCCGCAAACAACATCCGTCAACAAGGCACCACGGCGGGCGTGAACGCCCGCCCTACAATGCCGTCGCAAGCGGGTGCCACCTTACAAGTGTCAGCCTTCCGCCATGCCCGGCGGCGTTTCGGAGCGCAAAGAGTGCCGGCTCTTGGCGTGGAGATCGTTCCCCACGAAATGCAAGGCCCTGCCCAAATCCCGATCGCGGCCCAGCAGGCCGCACCTGAATCCCTCATTTCTCATTCCTAATTTCTAATTATATAAAAATCGAGGTGCATCCCATGTATACCATCAAAACGCTCAACGCGATCTCGCCGGTGGGGCTGGCAAAGCTGCCGCCGCATCTGTTCGAGGTGGACAGCGACGCCGCCGAACCCCAGGGCATCCTGGTGCGCAGCGCCGACCTGCACGACATGCCGCTGCCGGACAGCCTGCTGGCCATCGCGCGGGCCGGCGCAGGCACCAACAACATTCCCATCGACAAGTGCACCGCCGCCGGCATTGTGGTGTTCAACACCCCCGGCGCCAACGCCAACGCGGTGGCCGAGCTGGTGGTGGGCGCGCTGGTGGCGGGCAGCCGCAACATGCCCGACGCCGTCAACTGGGCCCAGGGCCTGAAAGGCAGCCCCACGCTGGCCAAGGACGTGGAAAAGGGCAAAAAGCAGTTTGTCGGCCCTGAGCTGCGCGGCAAGGTGCTGGGCGTCATCGGGCTGGGGGCCATCGGCGCCAAGGTGGCCAATGCCGCCGTGGCCCTGGGCATGGAGGTGCTGGGCTACGACCCCTACATCAGCATCGACGCGGCGTGGAGCCTCTCCCGCAGCGTGCAGCACTGCGTCTCGCTGGCCGACATGCTGCCCCGCTGCGACTACCTGACCATCCACGTGCCCTACATGCCCTCCACCAAGCACACCATCAACGCCCAGACGCTGAACCTGTGCAAGGACGGCGTGCGGGTGCTGAACTTCGCCCGCGGCGAGCTGGTGGACACCGCCGCCATGCTGGCCGCGCTGGAAAACGGCAAGGCCGCCCAGTATTTCTGCGATTTTCCCAGCGAGGAGCTGCTGGGCGTCAAGGGCGTCTACTGCACGCCCCACCTGGGCGCCTCCACCCCGGAAAGCGAGACCAACTGCGCCGTCATGGCCGCCGCCGAGCTGAGCGACTACCTGAAAAACGGCAACATTTCCCACAGCGTCAACCTGCCTGACGTCAGCCAGCCCCGCGCGGGCGGCCGCCGGGTCTGCGTCATCCACAAAAATGAGCCGGGCGTCATCTCGGCCATCACCGGCGTGCTGACCAGCGCCAGCCTGAACATCGAGAACATGGTCAACAAGAGCCGCAAGGACGTGGCCTACACCATGATCGACGTGACCGGCAACCTGGACCCGGCCCTGGCCGGCAAGCTGGCCGCCGCCGGCTCGGTCATCCGGGTGCGCATCCTGTAACGCCCCCGGCCCGGTGACCGTTTCCCGCTGAGACCCGCCCGTCAAAGCGCCGGCCGCCCCGGTCTGTGTGCGGCGCCGTGCGGGCGCCGTTTACCGCCAAAAGCCCCCCAAAAGCAGACCCGGCGGTGGAGCCGTGACAAGCTCCGCCGCCGGGTCTGCTTGTTTGCCCGTTCAGCGGGCGTAGTGCTGGACCATGCGGTCGATGTCGGCCAGGGCCTTCTCGGCGCTGCGGGCCATTTTGTGCACCGTTTTGCTGACCTTGCGCTGGTCGTGGGTGACGGTGTAGGCCACCGCGGCGCCGGCCGCCATGCCGGCGGCAATGGCAACTGCCTGGGTCATTGGTTTCATTGTGGCGTCCTCCCTTCCATAATATGGGTGAAATGCGGGATCGATAGAAAACCCGGATGCAGCTTTGGCGGTTTTGCCCATTCCTTCCGGCAGAAGCATGTGGTAGAATGAAAAAAACAGTCTCTCGGAGGCGGTACAGATGAAAAAGCCCCGGATCACGCCAAAACAGCTGGCCGTGCTGTCGCCGGTGCTGCTGGCCGCAGGCGTTGCGCTGGTCCTGCTTGCGGCCTGGCTGAAACTGGCGTGGCTTGTCGGCCTGGGGATCGCCGTGCTGGCAGCGAACCTTCTGCTTGTCTGCCTGTTTGGGCGGTGCCCGCTCTGCGGCGGCTTTGTGGGCGTCCCGCTCCGGTCCATGTTCTGCCCGCACTGTTCGCACTGGATCGAGGGTTTGTTCTGACCGCCCCGCAGTACCTACTTTGCCCCCGTATGCTCCAATTATGCACAGGGCGGCCGATCCGCCTGATTTGCCCGCAGCCCGGTCGATTTGCAGACAAAAAGTTTGCTTTCGCCGGGTTGCGCCTTTTTTTGTCAGGCGGGATGTGGTAAAATCGTGTCAGATCCGCGGCGGAAGCGAGGAAGGAACAAAAATCGGGAGCAAGGATCTTGGGCGTCCCGCGTGCCTGCGGCGCGCCCGAAAATGCATAGGCCGCAGGCCGGCCTTTTCCCCGATTTTGTCACCCCCATGTCGGCCCCCGCCCAAAGCCCAATCGCAGCCAGCGGCCGCGGCCGAACCCCGAATTTCCAAGCCCGCCGGGCCGCACCTCAGCGCCCGCCCCCAAGCCTGCCTTTTCCCCGCGAGCTTCCCAATCCTTCACAGAAAAGAGCGTTGCCCATGAATTCCGCCCCCAAAACTGTCCTTTGCATCCACGACCTGCCCGGTTTCGGGCGGGCGGCGCTGTCGGTCATTGTGCCGGTGCTGTCGGCGCTGGGCGTGCAGGCGGTGGCGCTGCCCACCGCGGTGCTGTCCACCCACACCGGCGGGCTGGGCACCCCGGCCCGGATGTCCAATCCCGGCTACGGCCCCGCCGCGCTGGCCCACTATCACCGGCTGGGGCTGCGGTTCGACTGCATCTACGCCGGATACCTAGCCGACGCCAACCAGGCCAAGCTGGCGGAGCAGGCGCTGGACCTGTGGCCCGACGCCCTGGCCGTGGTGGACCCGGTGCTGGGCGACAACGGCCGGATGTACGCCGGGCTTTCCGAGGACATGGTGCCCGCCATGCGGGGGCTGTGCGCCCGTGCGGGGCTGGTCCTGCCCAACACCACCGAGGCCGCGCTGCTTTTGGGCGACGTTCCCTCCCCCGCCGTGACGCTGGAGACCGCCTGCCAGCAGGCCGCGCGGCTGACGCAGCTTTGCCCCCAGGCGGTGGTGACCGGCGTGCCCGCCGGGCGCAGCGTGGCCTGTGTGGGCGCCGGCCGGGACGGCGGCAGCTTTGTGGTGCGCACGCCGCGCATCCCCCGGCTGTATCACGGCACCGGGGACATTTTCGGCGCGGTGGTGTGCGGCCGGCTGATGCAGGGCAACGTGCCCGAAGCCGCTGTGCAGGCCGCCGCCGCCTTTGTGGCCGACTGCATCCGCGCCACCCCCGAAGGCGCCGACGAGCGCCTGGGCGTTTGGCTGGAGGCCGCCCTGCCGGGGCTGATGGGGCGATAAGCGCGCCGGCATCCTGCCGCAAGCGCAGCCATGCCGGGCCTGGCCGCTCCCCGCTCTGTTTTCCCAGCTTTGCCCGTTCGCCTTAAAATTTCCCAACCTGCCCGCTGTTGGGTGGTGCCTGCGGGCCGCGCCTGCGGTATCCTGTCGGTATCGCTCCCGGCCCGCCCGTATTTTGTAACAGGACGTGAAACCATGAACGAAGAACCGCAGCGCACCGGCGCGCAGACCGCCGGTCCCCGCCCCAACACCCTCAACATCGTGCTGGTGGAACCGCGCATCCCGCAGAACACCGGCAACGTGGCCCGCACCTGCGCGGTGACCGGCGCGCGGCTGCACCTGGTGGGGCCGATGGGCTTTGCCATCGACGACCGCAAACTCAAGCGCGCCGGGCTTGACTACTGGGGCCAGCTTGATATAACATACTATCGGGACTACGCCGAATTTGCCGCCAAAAATCCCGGCGTCTACTTTTACTTTACCTCCAAGGGCCGGCGCCGCCACACCGACGCCTGCTACCCCGACGGCTGCTACCTGCTGTTCGGGCGCGAGGACGCCGGCCTGCCGGAACCGCTGCTGGCGGCCCACCCCGACCAGTGCCTGCGCATCCCCATGCGCCGGGGCGAACGCTGCCTGAACCTGTCCAACTCGGTGGCAGTGGGCGTGTACGAGGTGCTGCGCCAGTGGGACTTTGCCGGTCTGGAATCCACCGGACAGCTGACCGCCTGCACCTGGGCCGCCCGCTGACCCGCCGCAGCCGGTTTTCCGGCGCGCCCGCCAACCACCTCTGCAACAACATGAATGGATGTGAAAACATGAGCAAAGTCGCCTTTCTGACCGATTCCAGCTGCGACATCCCCGCCGATCTGGCCGAGAAATACGGCATCGAGATCGCCTGCTTCCCCGTCAACCTGGACGGCAAAGAGTACATCGAACGCCGGGACATGACCAATGACGAGTTCTACCAGATGATGCGCGAGGCCAGCGGCTGCCCCACCACCGCGGCCATCACCTCGCTGCAGTGGCTGGAATTTTACACCCGCTTTGCCGACGAGGGCTACACCGACGTGGTGCACGCCAGCATCAACGCGGGCGGGTCCAGCACCTACGCCAACGCTCTGACCGCCGCCAAGATGCTGGCCGAGGAGCGCCCCGGCTGCCAGATGAAGATCCGCCTGGTGGACAGCCACACCTATTCAATGGTGTTTGGCTGGTACTTATGCGAGTGCGCCCGAAAGGTGCGCAACGGCGCCGCCGTGGCCGATGCGGTGCTGGAAATGGAGGAAAAATTCGCCAAAGTGGAGGTCTGCCTGGCCGCTTACAGCCTGAAGCAGATGAAGAAATCGGGGCGCGTCTCGGCAGCAGCGGCTTTTGCAGGCGAGCTGCTGGGCCTGCGGCCGATCATCAGCCTGAACGACGGCGTCAGCAAGGTGGAGGCCAAGGTCCGCGGCGACCAGAACGTCATGCCCGCCATGCTCAAGTGGGTGGAAAGCCGCGTGCCGGACATGAAGGACACCCCCTACATGATCGCCTACACCGCCTCGAAACAGCGCCGGGACGAGCTGGTCAAGCTGTGCAAAAAGGAGTTCGGCCACCCGCCGATGTGCACCTTCCAGCTGGGCTGCGCCGTCAGCGCCAACACCGGCCCCGACGCCGTGGCCGTCATCTTTGAGGGCAAGCCCCGCCGCCTGTGCGACTACGCCCCGCCCCTGCCCTGACGGCAGGGCCGATGGCCAAGCCCCGGCCCCTGTGCCAGGGTGTGCGGCAGTCTGCCGCCCCGATTTCGCCGCCCGTTTGCCCCGCATTGTAGGGCGGGCGTTCACGCCCGCCGGGGAAGTTTGCGGCAGAGAAACACTGCGGTTTTGTATCAGTGCCGCACCGCAAGGCCTTATCATATCGCAAGGCCGGGCGGCGGGCGAGATCGCCCGCCCTACAAACCATTGGGAATGCCCTGCCAAAACCGATAAGCGATACAAGCCGCACCGGCCTTCGCAGGGGACGATGCTTGCATCGTCCCAAAAAACCAGCGCCAGATTTTGTTCCCGGCCCCACCGCTCGCTTGCCCCGCATTGTAGGGCGGGCGTTCACGCCCGCCGGGAGGGTCCGCAGAACCCGGAAGGGTATTGGCAAGGCCGGGTGCTGCACCCCTCAGTCGGCTGACGCCGACATTACCGGTTTGCGGTGCCCGCATCGCGCTGCGTGTGCTGAAGCACACTTGCGTTCTGCGACCGCTGCACCTGCTCCGTCTCGCTGTATCCGCCGCAGGCGGCGCTCGACTCCGCAGCCCCTTGCAGGGGAGCCTTCCGGGCGGCAGGCTCTCTATAAAGCCTCCCCTGCAAGGGGAGGTGGATGCGCCGCAAGGCGCAGACGAAGGGGTGCATTGCCGCTTTGCGGCGGAAATATCCTGTAAAACCGGGCAGGACCTTGCCCTGCGCTTCGTAGGGGACGATGCTTGCATCGTCCCGGAAACCTTGCGATGCCGCAAACCCCAAGCGGCGGGCGAAATCGCCCGCCCTACAAAGCCCCCACAAGCGGGGCGGCAACAAATTAACGCCAGCCTTCCGCCAGGCCGCGGGCCGATGAGATCATCGGCCCCTGCACAGGGCGGCGGCGGACGGGGTCGCACAGCCCCCCCCCGGAAGGTCCCCTGCCGCCGCCATATCCCCCGCCAGCCGTTTACAAAAAAGCAAGCACCCGCCGCCCGGCAGCTCTGTGGGGAGCCGCCGGGCGGCGGGTGCGGTCATATTGCCGGGGGCTTTGCGTCAGGGGCGCTTGCCGGGGTCGGGCCGGTCGTTTTGGTGCAGCTCCATCCAGGCCTGGCGGCCGCTGCTCCACTCGCCAAACAGCAGGATGTTCAAAATGCCAAAGGGCATGATGGTCTGCATGTCCAGCGGCAGCTCCCAGACGGTAAAGGCGCATACCGTCAGCAGCAGCACCGCCAGCGGCAAAATGCCGCCCCACAGCGGGCTGCGCATCTTGACGGTCAGGAAGTATTCGGCAACGATCAGCACCAGGGCGATCACAAAGCCCAGCGCCAGTTGGGGCAGGGTAAACATGGCGGTTCCTCCTTGTCAGAGCGCGCTCTGCCTTGCTGTGCGGCCCGGCCATGTACCGGCGTCCGCGGGGGTTTGTCTTTTTCTGCCCTTTAGTGTACCACCTTGCGCCGGCAGGGTCAACCGCGCCCTGACGGCGACGGCCCGCCGTTTTTGCGGCCTTGGTTTCTTTTGGAACCGCGCAGAAGGCACCGGGTTTGTAATTTTGCCCCGTACATGGTACAATAAGGCGGGTATCGAATCCCGCGCCCCCGGCCTGCCGGATACAGCGGGCCGGGCCGCTGCGCCGGGCGCCGCCGCGGCGCACCGCAGCGCACCATCACACCCCATCACATCCAGGGAGAAACTTTATGTCGGAACATTCCAACCCCTCCGCCGCCCAGGGCGGGTGGACCACCATCATCCGCCCCCGCACCGGCTGGTTTGACATCGACCTGCGGGAGCTGTGGCGCTACCGCGACCTGATCGTCATGTTCGTCAAGCGCAACTTTGCGGTCTTGTACAAGCAGACCATCCTCGGCCCCGCCTGGGTGCTTTTGAACCCGCTTTTGACCAGCGTGCTGTTCAACGTGGTGTTCGGCGGCATCGCCGGGCTTTCCACCGACGGCACCCCCAGTTTCCTGTTCTACATGGCGGGCAACACGGTGTGGACCTTTTTTGCCAGCTGCATCAACAACACCGCCAACACCTTTGTGGCCAACAGCCAGGTGTTCGGCAAGGTGTATTTTCCCCGCCTGACCATGCCCATCAGCCAGGTGCTGACCAGTTTGATCAACTTTGCCATCCAGGCGGCCATGTATGTGATCTTCTGGCTGTATTTCCGGGCCACCGGCGCCGAAATGCACCTGACCGCCTGGATGTGGGCGCTGCCGGTGGTGATCGTGCAGGTCATGCTGCTGGGGCTTGGCGTGGGCATCATTGTCTCCAGCCTGACCACCAAGTACCGGGACCTGGCCATCGCGGTCAGCTTCGGCGTGCAGCTGTGGATGTACGTCTCCCCCGTGGTCTACCCGCTGTCCACCCTGGGCAACAGCCCGCGCCTTGCCTTTTTGATGCGCCTGAACCCCATGACCGCCCCGGTGGAGATCTTCCGCACCGCCACGCTGGGCACCGGCTCGGCGGACATGGGCATGTTCCTCTACAGCCTGGTGTTCACGGCGGCGGCGCTGTTTATCGGCGTGATTTTGTTCAGCCGCATTGAGAAAACCTTTATGGATACCGTGTAAGGGGGCCGCCATGTCTGTTACCGAGAAAAACCCCGTCATTGAAGTGCGGGGGCTGAAAAAGCAATACAAACTGGGCCAGATCGGCGGCGGCACCCTGACCCACGACCTGCAAAGCTGGTGGGCCCGCGTCCGCGGCAAGGAGGACCCCAACACCGTCATCGGCACCGACCAGCGGCTGTTCGGCCAGACCTTTATGGCCTTGAACGGCGTGGACCTGACCGTCTACCAGGGCGAGGCGCTGGGCATCATTGGCCGCAACGGCGCGGGCAAGTCCACGCTTTTGAAGATTCTGTCCCGCATCACCGCCCCCACCGAGGGCGAGATCCGGCTGAAAGGCCGCGTCGCCAGCATGCTGGAGGTGGGCACCGGCTTCAACAACGAGATGACCGGCCGCGAGAACATCTACATGAACGGCGCGATTTTGGGCATGACCAAGGCCGAGATCGACGCCAAGGTGGACGAGATCATCGCCTTTTCGGAGTGCGGCGAGTTCATCGACACGCCGGTCAAGCGGTATTCCAGCGGCATGTTCGTCAAGCTGGCCTTTGCGGTGGCCGCCCACCTGGACAGCGAGATCATGGTCATGGACGAGGTCCTGGCCGTGGGCGACATGAAGTTCCAGCAGAAATGCCTGGGCAAGATGAGCGACGTGGCCGGCCAGGAGGGCCGCACGGTGCTGTACGTCAGCCACAACATGTCCACCATCCGGCAGCTGTGCACCCGCTGCGTGGTGCTGGACAAGGGCCGCATCATTTTTGACGGCGACGTGGAGCAGGCCATCGCCATCTATATGGACACCACCGACGTGAACGTGGTGCACTACGACTTGAAGGACGTTTCCCGCATGAACCAGAGCGCCGGCAAGCGGCTGCGGCTGGAAAGCCTGGACTTTGCGGGCAAGGAATCCAGCGTCTTTGCCGACACCGAGAAAATGCGCATCCGCATTACCTGGCGGGTGTCGGAGCCGTTTGCCGGCGTCAATTTGAAGATGAACCTGCATTACCGGGATTCCACGCCGGTGGGCATCACCCACCCGGTCAACCTGGGCGCGGCCGAGCCGGGCCGCCTGTACGCCACTGAGTTCGAGTTTGACCCGTCGCTGCTGGGCGAGGGGCAGTATTTCTTCTACCTGGACATCTTTGACGGCGCGCTGGCCCAGGCCGTCTGCCTGGACAAGCCGGTGACCGAGTTTGCCTTTGAGGTGACCAGCGCCGACCTGTCCATGCCCACCTGGGCGGCGGGCTGGGGGCGGGTACACTTCCCCGCCGTCAGGCTGCTGGGCACCGAAACGGAGGGCTGAGGGATGGCAAAGCCGGACCTTTACATCTGCCACACCGCCTACCACGTGCTGATCGCGCTGGTGCGGGCGCTGCGGGCGGGCGGCGGCCAGGCGGCGGTGCTGTCGGCCCAGGTGCCGGGCGCCGAACGGCTGGCGGAAAAGCTGGCTGCCTGCGGCGCCTTTGCCGGGGTGCAGATCGCGGACGAGCGCCTTTGCCCCGGCATCGCCCCCGCCGGGCCGCTGCAGCACTGGCAGGGCCGACGCATGTTCGAGCGCCAGTGCGGCCTGAAGCTGGACCCGGCCCGGTACAGCGCCATCTATATCTGCAACGACTGGAGCGCGCTGGGCCGCTATTTGCAGGACCTGCGGGCGGGGTATACGCTCTGCGAGGACACGGTGGGCGGCACGCTGGACCCCGACCAGCACCTGCTGGACGAGCAGCGCGCCGCGCCGGACTTTGCCGCCCGGCAGAAGGGCCGCGGCTATCTCTACTGGGGCGACAGCCCCTGCTGCCGGGCGGTGGAGAGCGAGGACGCGGCAAAGTGCCGCATTTTCCCGCCGGAAAAGCTGGCAGCTTTCTCGAAAAAGGCGCTGCTGGAAAGCCTGGCCCCCGCCGAGAAAGCCGCGGTGCGCGGGGTGTTTTTGACCCGGCCGCTGCCCGATGACCCCGCCGCGCTGGCAAACGCCACCCTGCTTTTGCCCCGCAGCTTTGTGGCCGACGGCCTGATGACCCAGGCCGAGCAGGACGCGCTGTTCCGGGCCGTGGCGGCCAAATACGCCGACGGCCCGCTGTATATCAAGACCCACCCGCGGGACGAGACCGACTACGGGGTGCTGTTCCCCAACGCGGTGGTTTTGGAGCGCACCATGCCCAGCGAGGTGCTGAACTTCTGCCTGCCCGGCAAATTCAAGCGCGCCGTGACGGTGCAGAGCTGGGTGCTGCGGGGATTTACCGCAGCGGAGGAGAACATTTTCATCGGGCTGGATGAGGCCAGGGCGATGGCAGCGGGTTGACCGCCGCAGCATCAGCGGCCTGCCGCCCCCGGTTCCGCCACCTGTTTGCCCTGCATTGGGCGGGCGTTCACGCCCGCCGGGCAGGGTTTGCGGCGGAAACACGGCCGAATTATGCAAATGCCATTCCCCAAAGCCTTGTGATACCGCCAAGGCCCGACGGCGGGCGAAATCGCCCGCCCTACAAACCATTGGGAATGCCCTGCCGAGACCGATAAGCGATACAAGCCGCACCGGCCTTGCGCAGTGTATGATGCAAGCATCGTCCCGGAAACCTTGCGGCGGCGCGGACCTTACGGGGCGCGGACCTTACGAGCCGATGAAATCATCGGCCCCTACGAGGGGGCGGCAGCCTGTCGTCCCCGGTTCCGCCGCCTGTCTGCCCTGCATTGTAGGGCGGGCGTTCACGCCCGCCGGGGGGCTTGCGTCTGCCCAAGAGTATACTCGCAAGGCAAGATGCCGCACCCCTCCGTCGCCTGGGGCGACACCTCCCCTTGCAGGGGAGGCTTTAAGCGGAAACGCCCCCGCCGGGCTCCCCCGGCACACAACATTGTTTTTCGTATCACAGATCCGAGGTGTTACCATGAAAACCATCGCAGTCATCCCCGCGCGGTATCAAAGCTCCCGCATGCCGGGCAAGCCGCTGGCGGATATCTTGGGCCGGCCCATGATCTGGTGGGTCTGGCGGGAAGCCAAAAAGTGCCCGGCGCTCTCCGGCGTGGTCGTCGCCACCGACGACGAGCGCATCGCCGACGCCTGCAAGGCTTACGGCATGGACTACTGCATGACCAGCCCCGACCACGACACCCCCACCGGCCGCATCTGGGAGGTCAGCACCAAACTGGAGGCCGACCTCTATCTGCAGGTCATGGGGGACGAGCCGCTGATCAACGCCGCGGCCTTTGACCTGATTTTGCCCAAAACGCTGCCGCAGGACCCGTACTACGTGGCGGTGCTGACCAACGTCATGGAGCACCCCGCCGACGTGGTGGACTTTTCCAACCAGAAGGTGGTCACCAACGCTGCGCGGGAGATTTTGATGATCTCGCGCAGCCCCATCCCCTACCCGAAAGGCACGCTGGATTTCGAGTACGAGAAGGTCACCGGCATCCAGCTGTACAGCCGCCGGGCGCTGGCCTTCTACCACGACACCCCCAAGTCGCTGCTGGAAAAGGCCGAGGAAAACGATATGATGCGCTTTGTGGAAAACGGCCACAAGGTGCATGCCATCACAAGCCCCTACAAGACCGTCAGCGTGGACACCCCCAAGGACCTGGCCCTGGTCTCCCGCATATTGCAGGAGCGCGGAGAAACGCAGGGCTGAGGTTTCCCGCTGCCTGGTACCGCTTTTCCGGAAAGAAAGGAGCTGTCCCTGTATGCGGGTCGTTCTTCCTGTCCTGCTGGTGCTCTTTGTTTTGATGCTGGCCGCTTCGGGCATGATCCTGATTGTGGGCAAGGCCAAACGCCTGCCCGCGTCCCGCATTCTGTTTGCCGTGCTGATCTGCTGGCTGGCAGACTATCTGATCGCACTGGTCTATGTCACCATCCTCAGCCGCAGCAGCAACGACGCCGCCGTTTCCGCCGTCAACCTGATCCCCTTCCGGGAGCTGCTCTCCATTTTCCGACAGCGCCGTTACGTTGACCTGGAACTGTATCTGTTCAATGTCATCATGTATCTGCCGGAAGGCGTGCTGATTTGCTGCATTTTGAATCACCTGAAAAAGAATTCCTGGCGCAGCGCGGTTGCCATTTGTTTCGGGACGATCCTTCCCATCGAGCTTGCACAGGCCCTTGCCGGCCGCGGCATCTTTGATATCGATGACATTCTGTGCAACGCCATCGGCTTCCTGCTCGGCTACCTGCTTGCGAAAGTGATCTCAAGCCGTTTTTTCCCTTCCAATCGCGGCCAGCGGCCGCACCTGAATTCCTAATTTTTCATTCCCAATTTCCAATTTGCACATCTGCACAAATTAAGGAGATCCCACCATGCCCAACGTCAAACTTCTGGACTGCACCCTGCGCGACGGCGGCTATGTCAACGACTGGCGGTGGGGCTTTGCCCCGGCCCGCCAGATCATCCGCACGCTGACCCGCGCCGGCACCGATATTGTGGAAGTCGGCTTTCTGCGCAATGTGGGCGAGTATGACCCCAACGTCACCGTCTGCAACACCATCGAGGAGCTCAACCGCCTGCTGCCGGAGGAACCCCGCGGCACCATGTACTCCGGCATGGCCATGCGCTCCAACTACGACATTTCCAAGCTGAGCGAATACTCCGGCCGGGGCATCGAGATGATCCGCATCACCGCCCACGACTACGACATCCGCGACGGCATGGACTTTGCCCGCGAGGTCAAGGCCCGCGGGTACAAGCTGTCCATCAACCCCATCAACATCATGGGCTATGCCGACAAGGATATTTTGTGGATCTTGGACCAGGTCAACGCCATCCTGCCTTACCAGTTTTCCATTGTGGACACCTTTGGCAGCATGCGGCGGCGGGATCTGGAGCGCATCGTCAGCCTGGTGGACCACAACCTCGACCCCGGCATCCGGGTTGGCCTGCACCTGCACGAGAACATGGCGCTTAGCTTCTGCCTGGCGCAGGAGTTTATCGACAAGCACCTGCAGCGGGACACCACCGTGGACGCCAGCCTGATGGGCATGGGCCGCATCCCCGGCAACCTGCCTATCGAGCTGGTGGCAGACTATATGAACGATACCCTGGGCGCCCACTATGACATCGACGAGCTGATGGACGCCATCCAGGACTACATCGCCCCCATCAAGGGCGAGACCCAATGGGGCTACACCCCGGCCTATTTCCTGTCGGCGCGGTACAACCTGCACCGCAACTATGCCGAGCATTATCTGGCCAAGGGTGATCTGACCAACCGGGACATCAACCACATCCTTTCCGGCATCGAGCACGGCAAAAAGACCGCCTTTGACAAGGCCTACGCCGACCGGCTGTACCGGGAATACCAAAGCCGCCGGGTGGACGACGCCGCGGCGCTGGAAAGCCTGAAAGCCGCCTTTGCCGGCAGGCGGGTGCTGGTGCTGGCCCCCGGCGCCACCCTGGCCGACCCGGATACCCGCGCCCGCGTGGCCGCTTTGCGAGGCGCGGACGCCGACGCGGTGGTCTCGGCCAACTTTGTGCCGGGGTTTTTGACGCCGGACTATGCCTTTTTTACCAACGCCAAGCGGCTGGACAAGATGTCCGCTTTCCCCTGCCCGGTGATCCTGACCAGCAACCTGCGCCCCCAGGTGCAGCCCGCGCAGAGCTGCGTGGTGGGCTACGACCGGGTGGCCGGGACCTTTGCCCAGGGCGGCAACAGCGTGGTGATGCTGCTGCGGCTGCTGGCACAGTGCGGTGCAAAGGCGGTGCTGCTGGCCGGCGCCGACGGCTACGCCCAGGGCAGGCCCGCCTACGCCGACGCCAGCCTGCACGCCCACACCGGGCGCGGGCCGGCTTTCCACGCCGCCATGGCCGAGGCCATCCGCAGCTGCGGGCTGCCGGTGACCTTTGTGACCCCCAGCGCCTACGAACAGGCCTGAGTGCCTGCTGCGGGAGTTTGGGGCATGCTGAAAACGATGACAAGGATGTGACGCGGATGATCCGGCTGCTGGTTCTGGACGTGGACGGCACCATGACCGACGGCGGCGTCTACTACGACGCCAACGGCAACGAGCTGAAAAAGTTTGCCATCAAGGACGGGGCCGGCATCGTGCTGGCCCATGCGGCGGGCATACAGGTGATGATCTGCACCGGCCGGGAATGCGAGGCCGTGCGCCGCCGCGCCGCCGAGCTGAAGGTGGAATACCTGTACCAGAATGTCCACAATAAGGCCGCGTTTCTGCGGGACTTTATGGCAAAGCAGGGCTATGGCACAGAGGAGGTCGCCTACTGCGGCGACGACCTGAACGACCTGGCCGCCATGGCGCTGTGCGGCTTTGTTGCCTGCCCGGCCGACGCCGCGCCGGAGGTGGCCGCCCGCGCGGACTGCCGCCTGCCCCAAAAGGGCGGCGAGGGCGCGGTGCGGGGCGCGGTGGAGGCGATTTTGCGCCGGGACGGCCGCTGGGCCGCCGCGGTGGAAGCGGCTTTCGGCGTGCGCCTGGGCGGCTGACCGGCCTTTCCGCCGCCTTTCCCGGCCCTATCCGGCCAGACAGATCCGGACAAATCCCAGATAAATTGAAGGAGCAGCTATGGCAAACTGGAAACAGACCTTCAAACAGCACCGGCACACCCTTGCAGCCCTGGCGGCCGCGGCGGTGTGCTTTGCCGTTTTTGTCCTGGCCTGGTACACTGCGGTGCGGGGCCAGGGCAGCAAGGCGCTGTCCGCCCGCATCAGCGACGATTACTCGGCCTACACCACGGTGGAGCAAAGCGTCAGCCAGACCTTTGCCTTTGACGATGACCTGATCGCCATGGCCTTTGTCTTTGGCGTGGAGGGCGAGCAGCCCGCCGGCACGCTGGAGCTGACGCTGACCGACGCTTCCACCGGCGAGGTGCTGGCCCAAAGCACCGGCGACATGGCCGCCATCCTGCCGGGCCAGTACACCGGCCTGGGGCTGGACCGCACCGTAACGGGCGGCGAGGGCCGCAGCTACACCGTCACGCTGACGCCCCATTACGAGGGTGCCGGCCGGCTGAGCGTGGGGCACTCCGCCGCCACCGCGCTGTGGCAGCAAAACGCCGCTGTGGACGGCGCCGAGATCGACGGCACGCTGGCCCTGCTGGTGACCTACCGGCAGATCGGCGGGTTTTTGACGCTGTATTACTGGCTGGCGGCGGCACTGGCGCTGGCGGTGGTGTTCTTTGGCGTGCGCAGCGCGCTGCGGGGCAGATTTGCGCTGCACCGCCTGGTTTTTGTGCTGGTGCTGGCGCTGGGCGTGGCGTACACCGTCGTCCTCCCGCCCTACGGCGCGCCGGACGAGAAATACCACATCAACCAGTCCTTCACGCTGGCCTGCCGGTGGGCGAATGCGCTCTCGGACGAGGACTGGCAGATGGGGCACGTGCCCATCAGCATGAGCTACCGCCGCGAGCACGACGTGAACGCGGCCCTGCAGGACCAGGAGACCGGCACCACCGTGTGGGCCTGGCAGGCCTTTGCCGACGACCTGTTCACCCTCTCGCCCGATGCGTTCGACAGCCATGCCGAGTATCAAGAGGCCCAGACCGACGAGAACCCGCTGCTCTACCTGCCCAGCGCGGCGGCGGTGTTCCTGGCCTTTGTGCTGCGCCTGGGCTTTGTGCCGGCGCTGGTGCTGGGCCGGCTGGCCAACCTGGCCTGCTTTGCGCTGCTGGCCGCGGCGGCGGTCAAGTACACGCCCTTTGGCCGGCGGGTGTTTGCCGCGGCGGCGCTTTTGCCCATGACGCTGCACCTGGCGGCGTCCTTCAGCCGGGACTCGCTTTTGCTGGGGCTGTGCTTTGCCTTTGCGGCGCTGGCAATGCGGGCGGCCTTTGCGCCCGAAGCCCCCGGCCGCAAGCTGCTGGCCGCCCTGGCCGCCGCCGGCCTGCTGATGTGCCCCGGCAAGGCGGTCTACCTGCCGCTGGCGCTGCTGGTGCTGTGCATCCCCGGCAGGCGGCTGGCCCTGCCCCGCCCCGCGCTGTGGAAAGCCGGCTACCTGGCCGCCTGCCTGGCGCTGACGCTGGCACTGAACAGCACCATGCTGGGCACCGCCATGACCGGCGGCACAGCCGAGCCCCAGGCGGCGGAGAGCACCGCCGCCGCGCAGACTGCGGTGCAGGCCGGCGGCGCCGCCCTGACCGCCGATGCAGCCGGCCCCGCCGGGCCCGCCCACGGCGCGCCGGAGGCCGAATCTTCCGGCGGGGACGCCCAGGCGGACGCCGAAGATCCCGGGGATACCGGTTCCACACCGGTCTACCGCGAGGACCTGGCCGAGAACACGCTGGAAAACTACGTCCGCCGCCTGTACTGGTACGCCGAGGGCGCCGAGGCCCCGGAGGCCGAGGTGACCTTCTGGGCCGACGCGCTGCGCAGCGGGGATACGACCTTTGCCCTTTTGGCCCAGAGCTTTTTCTTCAGCCCGCAGGAGATGGAGCAGTCCCGCTTCAGCGACAGGGACTTTGCGGTGGCCATGTGCTATGCCATCCTCAACCGCCAGCCCCATACCGACGAGCCGGATTCCTGGGCCGGCGCCATTGCCGAGAACGGCCGCATCCAGCTGTTCAAAGCCTTCTACTCCACCCACGAGATCCCGGAGGTGTACGGCAGCTTCGGCATCACCATCGGCACCGAGGATTCCGACCGCTACCCGCTGGACCGCACCCAGCTGGCCGCCGAGGCGGAGGCCAACGCCGCCGTCCGCGAAAGCCAGAGCGTCGCCACCGGCGACGACGCCGTCTGCTACACGCCGGGGTATATCCAGGCCCACCCGGCCGACACGCTGCGGCTGCTGGTCAACTCGGTGATCCAAAACGGCGACCACTACATCCGCACGCTGGTGGGCGGCAGCCTGGGCTACTACACCATGGACCTGGCCTGGGGCTGGGTGGCGGCGCTGTACCTGCTGCTGGCCTGGGCGGCGCTGCCCGCCAAAGGCGAGGCCCTGCCCGGCCGCCGCGCCCGCGCTGCGCTGCTGGTGCTGGGCGGGCTGTGCTGCGCGCTCTCGGTGGCGGGGTGCCTGACCTGGACCCCCACCTACAGCGAGACGCTGTACGGCCTGCAGGGACGGTATTTCCTGCCGGTGCTGCCGGCCATGCTGGCGGCGCTTGCCCCCCGCAGCCTGCAGGCCGCCGACGGCCAAAAAGCTGGGGCCGGCCTGGTCTGCGCGCTGTGCGTGGTGAACGCCGGCGTGCTTTTGAACACCATGCTGGCCGTCATTGCACTGTAAGGCCCCGCCGGGCGCTTTTGCCCCGCTGCCCTTTGGGAGGATGCTGTTTTGACCATCTGCTTTTTTTCCGCCCAGTACCTGCCCACGCCGGGCGGGGTGGAGCGGTATACCTGGAACCTGGCCCGCAAGGCGGTGCAGCACGGCTGCCGCGCCCTTGTGGTCACCAGCGCCCTGCCCGGCCTGCCGGAGCAGGAGACCGACCCCGACGGCATCGAGATCTATCGCCTGCCGGTGTGGCCGGTGATGAAGGGGCGGTTCCCGGTGTTAAAGCCGGGCAGCCGGTTTGCGGCGCTGGAACGCCGGATCTTTGCCCAGTCCATCGACCTGTGCGTGGTGCAGACCCGCATGTATGTCGAGAGCGTCTGGGCCGCCCGCGCGGCAAAGCGCCGGGGCATCCCCGCGGTGGTCATCGACCATTCCACCGGCTACATGCCCATGGGCGGCGGCGTCATTGGGCTGGCCGGCCGTATGTACGAGCACGCCGCCTGCGCGCTCGTCCGCCGCACCGGCGCGCCCTTTTACGGCGTGTCGCTGGCCAGCTGCCGGTGGCTGAAAACCTTTGGCGTTAACGCCCGCGGCACCATGCCCAACGCCATCGACCCCGACGCCCTGGCCGCCGAGCTGGCCGCGCCCCAGCCGCCGGAGCTGACCCGCGCCGCCCTCTGCCCGAACGGCGAAAAGCTGGTGGTCTTTCTCGGCCGCATGATCCCCGAAAAAGGCATCCGGGAGCTGGCGGAGGCTGTGTCCGCCCTGCCCGGCGTGGTGCTGGCCGCCGCCGGGGACGGCCCCCTGCTGGAGCCGCTGCGCGCTGAAGCGCCGCCGCGCGTGCATTACCTGGGCGCGCTGGACCACGGCCAGGCGGTGCGGCTGCTGGCCGGGGCCGACTGCTACTGCCTGCCCACCCGCTACGCCGAGGGCCTGCCCACCACCTTGCTGGAGGCCGCCGGCTGCGGCTGCCCCATCCTGTGCACCCCCACCGCCGGCACCGAGGAGCTGCTGCCCGGCCAAAGCGCGTTTTTCCTGCCCGACACCGCGCCGGACGCCATCCGCGCCGGGCTGCAGGCACTGCTGGAAAACCCCGCCGAAGCCCAAAAACGGGCCGCCGCCGCAAAACAAAACGCCCTGGCGCACTTTACATGGGACGCCGTGTTTGATAAACTGATACAGGGGCACGGCTGAACCGCCCGCCCCCAACCCAAACTGCTGTATGCCCGCTTTGCAGCAAAACCATCGGCATGCACAAGGAGCCAAGATGTCCAAATTACTCATCGTCATCCCCGCCCACAACGAGGAAGCCAACATCGTCCGCGTGGTGGAGGAGCTGACCACCCAGTACCCGCAGTATGACTACGTAGTCGTCAACGACGGCAGCCGGGACAAGACCGCCGCCGTCTGCCGCGCCCACGGCTTCCACCTGATCGACCTGCCCATCAACCTGGGGCTGGCGGGGGCTTTCCAGACCGGGCTGCGCTACGCCGCCGAGAACGGCTACGACTGCGCCATGCAGCTGGATGCCGACGGCCAGCACCGCCCCGAATATATCGCCCCCATGCTCAAAGAGCTGGAAGCCGGGGCGGACATCGTCATCGGCAGCCGCTTTTTGACGGTGAAAAAGCCCAAAACGCTGCGGATGGTGGGCAGCTATATCATCAGCTGGTCCATCCGGCTGACCACCGGGCGGGCCATCTGCGACCCCACCAGCGGCATGCGGATGTTCAACCGCGCCATGGTGGAGGAGTTTGCCCAGAACCTGAACTACGGCCCCGAACCGGACACCATCAGCTACCTGATCAAAAACGGCGCCAAGGTCAAGGAAGTGCAGGTGACCATGGGCGAGCGCATCGCCGGCCAAAGCTACCTGAACCTGTGGCGCAGCGCCCAGTATATGGTCAAAATGTCCATCTCGATCCTGCTGATCCAGTGGTTCCGCAAGCGCGACACTGAGACCCCCTACCCGGAAAGGAGCCTGTAAGCATGTTCGACCAGCCGCTCATCCGCGTCTGCCTGATTTTGGGCAGCCTGTTCACCGCGTTTTTTGTGCTGCGCCGCGTCCGCCAGGCCAAGGTACAGATCGAGGATACCATCTTTTGGCTGGCGGCGGCGGTGGTGCTGCTGGTGCTGGCCCTCTTTCCGGACATTGCCTTCTGGGCGTCGCGGCTGCTGGGCTTTGTCAGCCCCATCAACTTTGTCTATATCGTCATCATCTTCCTGCTGATCGTCAAGCAGTTTTTCATGTCCATCAAGATCAGCCAGCTGGATTCCAAGGTGCGCATCCTGACCCAGCGCATCGCCCTGAACGAGGAAAAGGCCGAGCGGGACAAGCTGGACCTGTGATCCCGCGCCCGCTCCCCAGCCCCGGCGGCACAGATTTCCCGGCCCGCGGCCGTTGTAACCGCGGCGGGAATCTGCTATAATACAAAGTAGTCTGAATTTTACGCTGTGCGGGGCATAAAACGGCCCGCGCGGCAAAGCGGAGCAAGCACAAGGAAGTTTTGGTTTTGCTGCGCGAGCAGCAAAACTGCGAAGCACCGGAAAACCGCAAAAACGGGTCGATGGCAAGGCGCCGGAACGCCGGCGTCCTTTGTGGACGCCAAGCGGCGGCAACGCAGCCGACGGCCTGTTTTTGGTAGATTTTGCGGCAAAGCTTCCTTGTGCGCACTCCGCGAAATGCGGGGGGCTGTTTTGCCGCCCCCACATACAGGAAGGATGGTTTTTCCCATGGCATATACCCCCAAGCTGACCTACAAGGGCCGCCCGCTGGTGCGCTGCGGCAACGACATCTACTACGGCTCGCTGAAAGAGCCCTACGTCGTCTACCTGCAGGTGCTGACCACCAAAAAGGAGAAGGGCGTGGACGTGGCCGACAAGGTGCACATTGTCCTGCTGTCCACCGACGAGAGCAAGCCCCTGCCGGAGCGCATCGTCCGCCAGGCCAACAAGGTCGGGCTGTACAATGCCCTGAGCTTTGGCGACATCATGCTGCGCGGCCAGCTGAAGAACAAGCCCTGACGCCCTGATACCCCGGTCTGCACATTGGTCTGCCGCCGGTCTGCCGCTTTCCGGCCAAAGCAACCAGAAACAACAAAAGCAAAAACGCAAAAAATCCACGATGATTCGCAAAAACAATGCGATCCATCGTGGATTTTTCTGGTCGGAGTGGCGAGACTCGAACTCGCGGCCTCCTGCTCCCAAACCTATGTCTGAACCTTCAGGAAGCCCTGTTGCGTCCTCTTTGGTGCTTTCCAGCACTCCTGCGGTTCCTCTTTGAAACTCTTTTGCCCTGTTTGTTTCAGACACCGCTTTCGTCTTTTGGGATTTGTGTGGGATGGAATTCTGTATATTAAAAGTGCTTCCGACCGGGTTTACCCCTGCATCAGACGATTCTGTCGCAGAAAACGCCTCAGAAATTGCGCCACATAAACAATGAAATAAGCCTCGGCTTGGGAGTTGTTTTGAAGATGTAAAACCGGATTCTTGTCAAGTAATCAGCAACTGACAAGAATGACAAGAACGGCCACATGCGGCATCGCCTGGAACAGTCATTCTTCTCAAAAAATTTCGTTCTTTCCAGTAGCTATTTCCTGCTTTCTGTGATATTGTTCGTTTGCCAAAAGGAGGCGATGATATGCAGAAAGAAAATTATCTCACGGTTGATCAGTGGTGCGACCAGTGGTTCACCAGCAACCGGCACAAATGGAATGGCAACACCGAGGGCGGGTACCGCAATCTGATTTACAGCCACATCATCCCCAGCATCGGAAGTGTGGCGCTCTCTGACCTTACAAAGCAGACAATCACCGATTTTTACGACAGCCTGCGAAGCCAGGGACTCAGTGCCAGAAGCGTCTGGTGTGTCCACCTGCTCCTGCGCCGGTGTATGGACGAAGCGGCACAGGACCAACTCATTCCCTACAACCCGGTGCGGCTCTGCCAGGAACCCAAGGAAGAGGAATACAAAACAGCCCCTCTGCGATTGGGGCAGCTCCAGCGTTACCTGAACGCAGCGGAACAGCTCGGCGTACTCCCGCTCATCTATACAGGACTATCAAGCGGTCTGCGGCAATGTGAACTGATCACCTTGTCGTGGGCCGATTTTCATGTTCGCTACAAGTACATTCTCAAAGGCCGGCGCCTGCTTACGCTCAATGAGAAAGCGGCGTATCTCCTGAAGCGAATCCCTGAAACAGACTCAATCTATGTGTTCCTCAACCCCAGAACCGGAGTGCCGTATAAGCTCCACGAGTTCTACTATCTGCACAAGAAGATATTGAAACAAGCCAGACTCCCGTGGGTAGCCTTCCGGGATTTGCAGCGTCAGTGCATGGAGGTGGAAATATGACACTTCGGGAATACATCAACTTCTGGCAGGAAACCTACGACAAGCACCAAAGCAGGCCGACCACCTATGCGGCGCACAACTATGTATTCAAAAACCATATCCTTCCCGGCCTGGGAGACACACAAATCTCTGAATTGACATCGGAGATGGTCGGAGAATTTCTGGAGGAACGGAAGCGCTTCGGTAATCACAGAAGAAGCGGTTTTGGATTGGGTGAGGAAACCATGCGGCACATCCACCGCCTGCTCCAGCAGTGTCTGAATCAGGCCATCCGGGACGGTCTCCTGACAGAGAATCCTGCCAAGGCATTCCGCTACCGCAAGTCCACGACGGTGAAAGCGAATATCATGACGCCTCTGGAAATGGAGGACTATCTGGATGCCGCCGAGCGTCTGGGCTATCTGCCCATGTTCATGCTGGCGCTGACGGCAGGCCTACGCCAAGGCGAGCTAATCGCCCTGAAATGGAGTGACCTGAATATGAAAAAACGGACGCTGACCATCGCAGAAAAACGTGCCGTGGAACGGCGTGAGCTGGTGGAGTACGGTAGCCAGACGAGGTCAATAAGGCTGACCCCGGAGGTGGTCGACCTTCTCATCATGGAGCACAGCAAGCACCCCAGCAGCCCGCTCATGTTTATGCACCCGGCCACGCTGAAACCTTACTCGCCGCAGATGGTGCGCCGGATGCACAAGGAGATTATCATAGAAGCTGGACTCGACCATATCCGGTTTACGGACCTGCGGCACACATGCGCCATCGCCTCCCTGCGAAATGGGATGGAAGCCAAGGAGCTGGCGCAGATGCTGGGGCACGCCCGAACCAGCATGACCCGGCAGAACTATACGCCGTACCTGCCCCATAAGAAGAAAAAAGACGGAGAGTCTCCAAGCGAAGCATCTCAAGCCGAGCTGAAGCAAGCCGCAAATATTCTGGATAATCTTCTGAAATTCTGATAGCTATTCCGGAAAAGGTGTGGTATATGTTTGTGTCACAAGGAGGCGAAGCCCATGAAATACAAGCTGATCAAAGAACTATATGAATGCTTCTACACTCCGCCGGAGCTTTCGGCCCCCCGGCAAGAAATAGAGAAGTGCCACAAGGCTTTGATCGAGGTGCTGGAGAAACCCGAACGCAGGCTGGTACTTCAGATCATTGACGCCAAGGACCGCATTGTTGAAGACACTTCCATCGACAGTTTCATCTCCGGATTCGAACTGGCGTGGCAGCTCTCTATGGAACTGAACAACTATAAAAACGAGCGCTTGGCCTCCTGCCGAACTGGGAGGCTGGGCGCTCGTTTCACATCTGAGAAGGAGGAGCCGAAATGAAAAGGCGTATCATCATCGCCGCAGCATTTACCGTCTGTCTGGCCCTGTGGGCCGCTGTGTGGCCGCAAGCCGAAACGGTCGGGGAAACACCTGCACCGCCCCAAACACCCGCCGCAAGCGCCCCAGAGCCGATTGTCGCAGAGGTCAAATTAGAAACAGAAAGCGATTTGCCAACAGAGAAAGAAAAGACTGCGACTCCACAGTCGGAGCCTCCCCATGAAACCACCAATGAACGGGAGCCTGCACCAGTGGAAGCGTCTGCAGCTCCCAACGCACGACCAATGTCTGAATCGGAGCATGTTCCGGAACCTACTCCCGTACCCGCCTCGGCGCAGGCGATCACTGACCTACAGCCCGGCGATATGGTTTATGTGGAGGGCTTCGGTTGGCTGGAATACCAAGGGCCAAATCACTGCGAATACGGCGCGGACATTTACGAAAACGGCAACAAAATCGGCATCATGGGCTGACCTCAAAAATTGCGCCGCATAAACAATGAAATAACCGCAGGAGAGCTAAAAACACTCCTGCGGTTACCCTTTTCCAGTTGGTAATTCAAAATCTCCTGTCTGGAAAAGAAATCACAAATCTGAAAACTGGATTTTCAATAGACAAAACGGTATTTCTGTGTTAACATTATTTTGTGTTAGTGTAAACTCAGTGTATGAGGTGTTTAAGTTTGAAACAAATCAGTGACACACCACCCTAAAAAGGGGCGCAACAAAATAGACCGTCGGTCAGGCGGTCAAAAAACGAGGATGGCTGGCTATCCTGACGAGGACAACGGAGAAGGGTTTGAAACAATAAAGCCCATTCGAGCAAGCATCTCGAAGGCTTTCTCTTGGGAGATCTGGCGGGCCATAGGATTCTTGTCTTCCTGGATGTAGGCAGCAGGATTGTACGGCTCGTTCTTGCTTAGAATATGGTAGATGGCGGTTAAGAGTCTCCTGGCAATGGCAACTATGGCTTTTTTCTTACCGCGCCGTTTTTGCAGCGCCTGCTTCTTTCCGTAGATTTCAGGATGTTTTTCACCGCGGCTTGCAGCAAGAGCGACCTGAATCAGCAAGGGCTTGAGATAAGCACCGGATTTGCCAATGCGAGTGGTTTTCTTCTTACCGGCACTCTCCGCGTTTTGAGGGGTAAGACCAGCCCAAGAGCAGAGATGCTTAGAGGTATCAAACACCGTCATGTCGGCCCCGATTTCTGCAAGAATGCGGATAGCAGTAAAAGCGTCATGGATGCCGGGGACAGTCAGCAGCAGTTCAATCTGCGGAAGATAGTTTTGAGCAATCTCCAGAATAAGGGATTCGAGTTCTGCCTTATGTCTTTCCAGAGAATCCATGTGGCCACGAATGATTTTGAGCTTCTCCGCCTGCTCATAAGTGAAGATACCGTCAACTGCTTCCTGAATCTGTGCAATGGGTGTTTTACAGCGCCCATCTACAAAGGGAGCCACGTCAAACTGCTCTCCCGGGTGTTCCAACAACTGTGTCGTGATGGCGGATGCGCTCTTACCGAACACATTACTGAACACGTCATCAAGCTTGAAGTTGGAAACAGTGAGACAATTCTGGGCGCGGTTCTTCTCTCCGGTCATGTAGGACGAAAGCTTGACCCAGTAACGACAAAGATCTCGAAGCTGCCGGATATCCTTAGGTGGAATGAAGCTGCCGCGAACAAGGTCATGCTTGAACAAGTCGGCAATCCACTGAGCGTCTTTCTTGTCAGTTTTCTTCCCTTTGATAGCCTTGACGAATTTCGGGTGGCTGACTACCACATGGCAGGACTCCTCCAAAATGTTGTGAACTGGGAACCAATATTTACCTGTTGATTCCATACAAACATCCTTACAGTCGTTGGCTAAAAGCCAGTCCCGCAGTTCGCGCAGGCTCCCTGTGTAGGTTGAAAATCTTCGTGATTGATACTCTGTAACCCCTTGCGCATTGGTAGCGGCAATACAGGCGATGAGAAAATCCCGGTGAACATCCATCCCACAGCAAACTGGATATACGATTTTTAGTCTTCCCATAACAACTCCCCTCGCAAAAATATTGTTGAGGGCATCCAGGGACTGGGCATCCAGCTAAAAACGAGTTGCGTCTTTACAAAGATAAGTTTACAGGCTCTATGTCCTACACATTGGTGCTTGAATGGATGCCCGGTGACTTATATATGAGCGCGGTTACAGCACGCTGCACCGCACCTACCTCCTCGTACTCTGTAGTATGGCTGCCCCCAAACAAAGTTTACCAAATTACACTCTATTGCGGAAGCACCAGCCTTGTTTCATTTCTCGTTGGTGCCTTTCGCGGAAAGGCATGGTCATATATGAGTCAAATTATCCAAAGATTAGATCAGCAGCAATTGAAATCCCTTTGTGGTGTTGTGGCTCATACTTCTGAAGGATTGACTAAAAGCGAATTAACAACACTTTTAGGTCAATGCGGAATTTGTGCTGTTGATGACGGCTCCTCCCGTAATCAGTTGGGATATACCATAGGCTTAAACAAAAGAGACTGGCTTTACAATTGTCTGGTAACAGAGATAAACAGGAGCCAATCGTTTAGTAAGGTCTTTTCGTTTTTGCAGGCAGTGCTGAATCCTGCCTCATACACGAGTGCTGATAGCAGGCAAAAATACAGGTACTTATTCGAGGAAACAAACAAAGTCCTTCTCTTTGCCGGGTTATCAATTGACCAAAGTGGGCGATTGGTAGCGGTTTCGCAAGCTGAAACACTTTCTGAAGTTGACCAGCGAGTCAACCACTTGAAAAAAGCTCTATATGACCGTGCCATACATTCTGAGGTACAGAAGTACTGTGTTGAAGACTATTTGAGAGCAGACTATTATGATGCTGTGTTTGAAGCGGCAAAAGGATTGGCTGAACGTGTCCGGCAGATTTCCGGCTTGACTACAGATGGTGGAACACTTTTTCAAACTGCGTTTTCCAAGAACGATCCTTATATCTTCTTTAACGCAATGAAGACCGATAGCGAGCGCAGCGAATTTATAGGCTTGAAGGAGCTGCTTGAGGCAATCTTCCACTTGGTTAGAAATCCAGCAGCGCACACACCCAAAGTTAATTGGAAGACTGATGAAACGAAGGCACTTGATATACTTACATTAATATCGTTTGCACATAAGTATTTAGACGAGTGCCATCGTATGCCGGGAAAATAACGAGAGGATGCTTAGTATGGATAGACCTCAATATGTAAATTGGATTGTTCGAGAGGACGGAGTGGTTTTTGAAGACCAGCAGCCATTGAACTGTTACAGGCTATCCTATGTCATAGATGACGCCATCCTCGATGACTGGGCACTTCACATTAGAAAGCATTATGTTCCAGATGGTGAATTGGAAGAAGATGCCGCGTTGAACAAGTTGACGGTAGAGGAATACTTGCGCCAATATGTTATCCCGCAAAAAGGAGAACCATTTGGACCGACGGCACGGTCAAATGATATTAGCGAAATTCTGTTTGCAGATTTATTTGAATTCATCCTAAACTATGAAGTTCCCCGGTGTAAGCAGCACAACCGTTCCGGTAAAAATGAATCTGAGCATGGCACAGATATAATTGCATACAGGTTCTTCGCTGAAGGAAAGGCTCCGCATAAAAACGATGAGCTTGTGGCAATAGAGGTAAAAGCACTTCTTTCTTCAAATGAGGCCGATAAAGTAATTAAAGATGCAGTCACCGATTCAAAAAAGGACGAGGATCGAGTTTCTCATACTTTGAATTACTACCGAAAAAAGCTCCGCTTTATGGGAAAGTCAGCAGAAGCAGCGGATGTAGCAAGATTTCAACAAAAAACCGAATACCCTTATAGAACATCCTTTGTAGGGGCTGCCATTTCAAGCTTGCCAGCTGTCGAAAAGAAAGTCATTGTCGGTATTAAGGGAGCAGATTTGGAACTGAAAACAGATCAGTCCGTTTTTTATGTCCACGGAGCAGAATTGATGTCCCTGACACATCAAGTATTCGAGAGGTGCATTAAATGATTTTCTCAAATACTTCAAATTATATGCTCAAATACCAAAAGGCCAAAGCAAAACTTGTAGAGTATGACATTCCGCAAAAGGATTATCCTAAGTTTCCATTAAATTCGAATGAACTATCCTATCCTGTTGTTTACATACTTTCTCGATACGCCGAAAGTGTCATTGAAAACAACATAGCTGACATGGAAGAATTTTCACCACATTTAGTGGCTGCTTCACAATACTTTGATGCGGCTGTAGGGGCCAATGATCGTGCAGAGTATGATGTTGATTTTTTGCTGTCTGGAGCTGCGTCCTACTTCCTTTCTGATGACTTCGGAAGTGCAAAAGTTTTATGCTCCGAGTATTTTGCGCGAATAAATCCGGAAACCAATGTTCCTCAAAAAATCATGGGTAACTTACTTGGGTATCTTCTACTGAATCGAGACTTTCATATAAGTGAAGATACTCCTTATGGAGAAAAAGTCTGCCGTTCATTGCTGGCCTATTACAACACCGGAAAAGGGGCGGAGGAAATACAGAATCTATTATCGGAGTATAGAAAAGTGATTTATGAAAATGATGCTCCGATGGAAATATACTATGTCGATATATTGTGCGCCATTGTCACGGTAGCTTTGTCCAAGTCATCGTGGAGCCTTCTACCCAGGTATTCCGAGTTAGATCAGTCCCTGTGGTCAGATTACCTTAAAAGCCCAAAGGCTCCAAGAATGCTGTGGCCAGCGCAACAGCTTATTGGCGAAAAGGGAGTTTTAAGGGGGCAGAGTGCGATAGTACAGTTGCCAACTGGAGTAGGAAAAACTAAAAGCATTGAGCTGATTATTCGTTCGTCTTTTGCCTCAGACAGAGCGACTACAGCAATAATAGTTGCTCCGCTCCGTGCTCTGTGCAATGAAATAGCAAATGATATGATTTCGGCATTCGGGGATGAGGTTTTAGTCAACCAGTTTTCTGATGTTCTCGAGGAAGACTTTTCTCTTGATTTATTCTTGTCCCTTAAATCGAAAATACTGATTTGTACCCCTGAGAAACTCAGCTATATCATTCATCACCAAGCTGATTTCCTGGATGAAATTGGTCTGTACATATTTGATGAAGGTCACATGTTTGATGACGGAAGTCGAGGGGCCATTTACGAATTGTTGATTTCCGAAATCCGGGGTCACATCTCGTGGGGAGAACAAATCATCCTTCTTTCTGCGGTACTTTCTAATGCCGAGCAGATTCAAAAATGGCTCTTGGGTGAAGCAGGTGTTTTAGCGTCAGATCCTAAAATCAAGGCAACACCCAAAATGATTGGGTTTGCCTCGCAAACAAAAGATATCCACTATTATTCTAATGATTCAGCACAAGAAGATTTTTATGTTCCCCGCAGTATAGAGGTTATTGCATTACAAAAGCGTCCCCGCGAGAAAAAGCAACGCTATTTCCCGGAGCTAACAGACGCCAAAGACATTGCGATATATTACGCAAATAAGCTATGCAAAAATGGTGGAGCCGCCATTTTTGCTAATCGAACCAGCACCGTGCTGACCGTAATCAACAGAATTATTGAATTAAGGGATCGGGGGCACGACCTCGCTGAGATTAAAGGAAACAGCGATGGCGAGGAAATGAATCGACTGGCACAATTAATGTCCGACTATTATGGGGAACAGCATCCATATACGATTGCCTGCTATTTAGGAGTTGTCCCGCATTATTCTAACTTGCCTAATGGACTGCGCCTTGCTGTAGAGCATGCCTGTAGAAACAAAGCGCTGCGTCTGATTGTCTGTACGTCTACCCTTGCACAAGGAGTAAACATTCCAATAAAGTATCTTTTTATGACCAGTTTTATGGTTGCGAGAAATAGCATGCAGATCCGCAGTTTTCAGAATTTGATGGGACGAACTGCACGCTCTGGAATGTACACTGAAGGAAGTGTTATTGTTACAGATCCGCGGTTGTTTGACAATAGAAATAACCGGATCAATGGTGGCAACTTGAGATGGAATGACTGTACAAAAATGTTCGATAGCAGCGCTTCGGAACCATGTGGAAGTTCTATTCTGTCATTAGTTCAAGATATTGTTATTGACTACCAAGCGGGATTTATTGGTTCAGAAGTAGCAAAGTTTATTATTGAAAACTACGGTAAAAATGATTGCTTCAATCAACTTATATCAGAGCTTTCTTCGGCACTTCTTGAAAGGTATCCGAGCAAGACCAACAATAATATTGCAGAATTAGTTAGTTTTCGGAAGCATACCATGGAAGCTATCGAAAATCATCTGTGTTTCGTTTTTTCAAACGACGAAAATACAGATAGGCAAGCAATAGCATCTGAGATTTGCAAAGAGACGTTGGCATATTTTATGGCCAATGATGATGAAAAAGCCTTGTTAGAAAGAATCTTTGACATCATCGCATTGAAGATAAGTGAGTTTGACCATTCTCAGCTTAAGAATTATGCCAGAACTATGATTGGTATTGACCTTTCGTTACAGATTGAAAAATGGATAGCCGAAAACCACCTTACCCAGCAGAATTATACGAATGAACAACTGGTTAAGATACTCATATCCTTTTTCCTGGAAACCCATACACTCAAGAAAGAAATAGGCTGCTTTGCGGATATTTGCCAAATGTGGCTTGATGGCTGTTCATTTGTTGAAATGCATGAGTGTACATCCTTGCCGATAGCGGATCTTGAAGATATCTGCAGTAAGTCCATTTCTTACGAATTGAGTTTCTTTGTGGGGAACATCATTGATATCATTGAGATCAATGACGAAGACATAGTAAATCCCTTGCCCAATTTGCTCCTCCTACAAAGAAGATTGAAATACGGAGTCAAAACAGAAACCGCAGTTTCGGTATGCGAGAAAATCTTTAATGACCGATTCCTTGCAAATCTTCTGGCAGACAAAATAGGCCATGATGCAATCGAGGCTAACAGCATCGTAGGTGTTATGAAGTCGCATAAAGAGGACATCTTGGATATCCTATCGGCCTATCCGACGTACTTTTCCGAGCGTGTCCAATGGATATGTAAGGATTAACTTCATGTCTTACGCCGAAACTTTTGGCTGCATCAATTGTTCGTGCATATGAAGAATCAGAGGTGAAAAAATGACTGTTTGCTATAATAAATTGTGGAAGCTACTGATTGATAAGAATATGAAAAAGAAAGATCTGCGGTTGGCCACCGGCATGTCTACCACTGCCCTTGCCAAGCTGGGCAAGAACGAGCATGTCAGCACGGAGATCCTCACCAAAATCTGCAAGGCGCTGGACTGCGACTTCTGCGACATCATCGAACTGGTGAAGGAGGAGCAGCATGATTGATTTTTCCAAGATAGAGCAGTATCGGGAGAATAACCGCATTGAGGCCAAGAAAGCCCTCGGCGGCCTGCCCAAGAGCATTTGGGAAACCTATTCTGCCTTTGCTAACACTCACGGCGGTATTATCTTGCTGGGCGTGGAGGAGTTGGCTGATAAGTCCTTCCGCACGGTGGATCTGCCCGACCCGGAGAAACTCATCAAAGAGTTCTGGGACATCGTCAACAATCCCAACAAGACCAGCGTAAATATACTGTCCTCCAAAGATTTGTTCGTCCAGGAGGTCGATGGCAATCATATCGTGGTCATCAACGTCCCCCGTGCAGAACGTTCCTATAAGCCGGTGTATGTGGACGGAAATCCCCTCTGCACCTATCGCCGAAATGGTGAGGGTGACTACCGCTGCACCAAAGAAGAGTACCAGGCCATGGTGCGGGATGCCTCCGTGAAAACACAGGATATGCTCATTCTGGAAGAGATGGATATGTCCGTGTTCAACAAGGAAAGTGTTCGCAGCTATCGCCAGAGAATGCGTCTCTCTCGCCCCGGTCATGTGTGGGAATCTTTGGAGGATGAAGATTTCCTTCTGCGGCTGGGTGCCGTTGGTATTGGATCTGATGGAAAGAAACATCCAACCTCGGCAGGACTTCTCATGTTTGGTAACGAATACGATATCGTCCGTGAATTTAACTCCTACTTCCTGGATTATCAGGAGCAGTATGATGCCGACACCCGCTGGACCGACCGAATCATCTCCTCTTCCGGCGACTGGAGCGGCAATGTGTATGACTTCTATTTCCGAGTCTACAACAAGCTGATCCAGGACATCAAGGTGCCCTTCAAGATGGAGGGCGGTACCAGAGTGGACGATACCAATGTGCATAAAGCCCTGCGCGAAGCATTGGCGAACTGCCTGGTTCATGCCGATTATTACGGCAGACAAGGCCTGGTCATCATCAAAAAGCGTGATTCCATCACCATGGCTAATCCCGGCGGTTTCCGTATTGAGATAGACGCAGCTAAAAGCGGTGGTGTGTCCGATCCCCGGAACGGAACTATGCTGAAATTGTTCAACCTGATTGATATTGGCGAACGTTCCGGCAGAGGCATTCCCCTTGTTTTCAGCGCTTGGCGGGAGCAGGGGTGGGCAATGCCTGCTGTTACAGAACAACTTGAGCCGGAGAGAACAATACTGACGCTCACATTCGAAAAAATCGGCGATAAAAAATCGGCGATAAAAATCGGCGATAAAAAATCGGCGATAAACGCAAAAATGAAGGAAACCATTATTGCGTATCTTACCGATAACCCCGAAGCAAAAGCTTCCTCGATTGCTGAGTATATCGGCCTGAAGCCGTCTCGCACAAGAGACTATCTGAATGAATTGATTGTGGAAGGAATCGTTGTCGCTGAAGGCAGTAACCGTAACAGAACCTATCGGTTGAAAGCGTAACAGTTCTTATAGAGATATTGTTGAGCATATAAAAGAGCCCACTCAGGATTAAGTCCGTTTTTTGGGACACGTAAGCCTGTAAAATGCTAATATGGGAGATTGTAAAAGTCTCCAGAAAACGGAGGTAGCGATAAATGGCAAGAACGATTACGGTAAAGGGCATTGGAAAGCATCCGCAAAGCCCGATTATGTGGTGTTTTCCATGTCTTTGGAATCCAAGCATAAGGATTACGATAAGGCAATGGATATGGCTGCCGACCATATCCAGCAACTCAATGAAACACTGTGTGGTATCGGCTTTGAAAAGGGCTCTGTTAAGACTACGAACTTTAGTGTCCGCACGGACTATGACCGTGTAAAAGACCGCAACGGTAATTATCAGAACGTATTCTGCGGATATGAAGTGACCCACAATCTGAAACTCGCTTTTGGTTTTGATATGGGCAGACTGTCCTTGGCGCTTTCCGCTATTGCAGGTTGTCTGTCTCACCCGCAGCTTTCGGTGGCCTTTACCGTGAAGGATGCGACTGCGATCAATGAGGCAATGCTCCGCTCCGCCGCCGCCAATGCAAAGAAAAAAGCCGAAATTCTATGCGAAGCATCCGGCGTTACAATGGGTGACCTCATTGCCATTGATTACAATTGGGGGGAGCTGGATATCTACTCCCATACCCGTTATGACTGTTGCGAGGACGCTATGCCTTTGATGGCAAAATCCATCGATATCGACCCCGATGATATTGACGTGAGTGACACGGCAACATTCATATGGGAAATCAAGTAAGGAGGAACACCTGTTATGTCTATGACTGAGCTGCAAAAGCAGACAAATGCAAATATACAGGCGAAAGCCAATCTGATCTGGGAAATCGCCACCCACCTTGTGGGCCTGTTCAAACCACATGAGTACGGCAAAGTGATTCTGCCTATGACCGTGCTGAAGCGTTTTGATGACGCTCTGAAGCCCACCAAGGCAGCCGTTGTGGAGATGGCAAAGAAACTCGACGCACAGCATGTTGAGGGCGCGGCCCGGGATGGAATTCTGTGCCGTATCTCCGGCTTTGATTTCTATAATACCAGCAACTACGATTTTGCAAAGCTGATCGCTGACCCGGACAATGCGGAAATCAACTTTGAAGCCTATCTGCAGGGCTTCTCCGCCAATATCAAGGATATCATCGATAACTTTGACTTTACCAACACCGTGAAGCTGATGGTAAAGGGTGGCGTTCTGTTCGTGACCCTGCAGGAGTTTAATTCCTCCAAAGCTGATATGTCCCCGGAGAAAATCACCTCCGCTGACATGGGCTATATCTTTGAAGAACTGATCCGGAAGTTCTCCGAGTCTTATGACGAACAGGCCGGTGCTCACTTCACCAGCCGTGACATCATCTATCTGATGACTGAGCTTCTCGTTGCACCCGAAAAGGCTGAAATTATGGCAGAGGGTTGCACCAAGACCGCCTATGACATGGCAATGGGTACTTCCCAGATGCTTGGCTGTCTGACCGAGCGCCTCCAAGAGATCAGTGAGGATGCAGCCTTGACCTGCTTCGGTCAGGAGTTCAACCCGGAAACTTACGCCATCGCAAAGGCTGATATGCTTATTAAGGGCGGCAACGCATCCGGCATGAAGTTCGGTGACACCCTGAGTGACGATGCCTTCTCCGGTTATGAGTTCGACTACATCATTTCCAATCCGCCCTTCGGCATTGACTGGAAGCGCGAAAAGGCCCAGGTTGAAAACGAAGCTAAGCGTGGCTTCGACGGTCGTTTCGGCCCCGGCCTGCCTGCCATCTCCGATGGTCAGATGCTGTTCATGCTGAATGGCGTGAAGAAGCTGAAGGAAGGCTCCGGCAGAATGGCGATCATTCAGAACGGCTCTTCCTTGTTCACGGGTGATGCTGGGTCCGGTGCATCCGAGATCCGCCGCTATGTCATCGAGGGCGATCTGGTGGAAGCCATCATTCAGCTGCCTACCGATCTCTTTTACAATACGGGGATTTCTACATACATTTGGGTACTGACCAAGGGTAAGGCCATGTACCGCAGCGGCAAGGTACAACTGATCGATGCCAGCAAGTGCTTTGTGAAGCGCCGCAAGAATATCGGCTCCAAGCGTGTCGACCTGGATGATGCCTGTATCGACCTCATTCTCCGCGCATATGAGAAGTTCAGCAATGAAACCTATGAGGAGAACGGTCTGGTTGTGGAGTCCAAGGTGTTTGACAACAGCTTCTTCGGTTTTACCAAGGTAACCGTGGAGACCGCCCAGGCAGACAAGGACGGCAAGTTCATCCTGAAGAAAGGCAAGAAACAGCCGGTCAAGGGTGCATCCGATACGGAGATCATCCCCTTGTCCGAAGATAGCGAAGCATACATGAAAAAGAACGTCCTGCCGTATAACCCTCTGGCCTACATCGACCCGGCAAAGGATAAAATCGGCTATGAGGTACCCTTTACCCGATTGTTCTATAAGTTTGAGGCACCGGCATCCTCTGATTCCATTTTCGAGGAGATTAAGGCTCTGGAGGCAGAAGAAACAATCCTGATGAAGGAGTTGTTTGGCCATGCGTGAGATGAAAGATAGCGGAATTGAGTGGATTGGATCGATTCCTACACACTGGAAAACAGAGCGCTTACAGTGGCATATTACTGAAATCAAAGAAACTAACAAGCCGGAAAAATCCAGACAGGTTTTATCGTTAACAAACAAACGCGGCGTTATCCCTTATGAAGAAAAAGGTGCCCAGGGCAATGTATCTAAAGAGGACTATTCCCAATATAAGTTAGCCTATCCGGGAACCATTGTTGCTAATAGCATGAATATTTTGATTGGCTCAGTGGGACGATGCGATTATTTTGGCTGTGTTAGTCCTGTTTACTATGTATATAAGCCCAAAGACGGTGAAAACCTTGAGTTTATTAATTATTTGTTCCAGATGGAGCAGTTTCAGAAAGAATTGCGTCGTTATGCAAATGGAATTTTGGAAATCCGTCTTAGAGTTTCTTCTGATGGCATCTTAAAGCGTGAGATGGCATTTCCTCCGTATGCAGAACAGATGCAAATTGTATCTTTTCTAAATGCTAAATTATCTCATGTTGAGCAGTTAATAACGAATGTTCAGACGCAGATTGAAAAACTAAAAGAATATCGAACCAGCTTGGTTGTGGAAGCCGTTACTCGCGGATTATGTCCATGCAATATGAAGAGTACTGAAAAAATAGAATGGCTGTCCGAAATTCCGGCTCATTGGATCGAGTGTAGAATAAAGAATGCAATTTTTCCTCAAGAGAAAGAAATCTTGCCCACTGATCAAATTATAACTTGTTTCCGAGATGGAGAAGTGACTTTGAGAAGCAAACGCCGTGAAGATGGTTTTACAGTGTCATTTACCGAGCATGGTTATCATGGTGTAGATATCGGTGACTTGGTTATTCATGGTATGGATGCTTTTGCGGGAGCGATAGGTTGCTCAGATAGTAGGGGAAAAACAACACCGGTTGTTCATGTCTGCAACACAGTAGGTAATAATCGCTATTTTATGTACTATTTGCGAGCTATGGCCTATGGAAACATATTGATGGACTTGTCAAATGGTGTTCGTATCCGTTCAAGTGATTACCGAAATTTTGATCGCTTAGGTGTATTTGGCATCGCAATTCCTCCGAGAGATGAACAAGATGAAATCGCTGAATATCTTGACAGAAAATGTGCTCAAATAGAGCAATTTATTGCCATCAAGCAGGCAAAAATCGAAAAACTGGAACAATATAAGCGATCCCTCATTTATGAATATGTCACCGGCAAGCGGGAAGTGATGTAATGGCGAAGGACTATACCAATCAGCACATTGTTCCCAAGCGATATCTGGATAGATTCGGGATGAAAGATGGCAAGCGAACCATCATCGGAACCCGCATTGTCAATAAAGGCAATGTGAGGTTCTTCACCGATTCAACAGTAAATGTCGGCTACATAAAGAATTACTATGATGTGACGGACAAGAACAATCCAAAGTATTGGGAGCATTATTTCGCAAGAGAGATTGATACCCTGTGTGGACAGGATACGGAGAATATCATCGCGAAGGTTACATTATCTCGCCCCGATACAATTGTTCTGTCTGCACACGACAAGCAAGTTCTGTCGAAACTGATTATTGCACAGCTGATGCGCATTCCTGAAAGCATTGACTATGTGAAAACTGTGCTTTATCCAAAAGTCTCAGCACAGGTCAAGGAAGATCTGGTTTCCACATTACCTCCTGCTTTCATTGAAAAGCACAGGGAGCAGATAATGAATACGGAGTTTCCCGAACAATACCAAAAAGAGTTGGTGCTTAATCATTCTTTTGAGCCAGCTAACTTCGACCGCTATTGCAAAGTGTTGCAGGACGGTGTTTGGGTAGTGTATGCCAATATGCACCGAGATACAATGCCATTTCTCACAAGCGACAATCCGGTGCTTGTTGAAGGAATTGGAAAAACGGAAACAGGTCTGTTCCGCAACGGTCTTGCGAATCCTGCAACTTGTATTTTCTATCCTTTAAGTCCTGGGATTGCGGTGGCAATTTACTCCAGACAAGGAATAGTGGGGGTAGTTTCCGATGAGTATGACGGAAGCAAGATTATGCTTGGTGAGTTGAAATACATCATGAATAAGAACGTAAAGATCATGGCACAGGCATATCACCATTCGTTTATTCCCCAGCCTCTCTATGATGAGATTGCTGGCGGCAGCTTTTAATCGAAAAGACTGGAATCTAAGCATGAGCAATTCAGGGATTCCTTCATATGTCGCCTAAGGGTTGACCTTTTCGCGAAAAAACAAGGTATACTATGAAAAAATATCTGATGGAGGTATCCCATGAAAGAATTGTTTCCCATCGAAGCAGACAACCTGCCCATAGAAGTTAAGCAGGGTACTATGCCCATTCCTGCAGAGGGTAAGCGCCTATACATTACGCAAGATACCAAAGGTGTTGACTTCCATGCACTTCTGGGACAAATCGTGCAGTGCGTAAATATGAGCGAGATTCTGGCTGAGATTAAAGCCGGAACCCAGTATGTGGTTCAAATCCCCGCAGAGTTCCAGGCGGCGTATGAATCCGGCGAGATGTTCATCATGGAAAACATGAAGACCGGCAGAAAGTGGCCAAGCCTGATGAAGATTGCCGAAGATGGAAAGCATCAAGTTGTGACACCTCTCCCTATTGCGGAGCAGGCAATTGTTCAAGGTAATCCGGTACAGGAGCTTGCAAATAGCCACCACAATATGTTGATGCAACAACAGGTGGCGCGTCTGACTGAGATGGTAGAGCGTACATATCGTGTGGTTGAGCAAATCAAACATGGGCAAATGGATGACCGCATTGGGCTACTGGAAGCTGGTAAGAACGGTTTGATTCTGGCTATGTCAATGCCGGAAGGTGAGGAACGTAACCGCCAGATAGACTCCAGCAGACAGAACCTACTTGTTGCTCAGGCGCAGATCGAAAAAACGCTTGAACGCCGTGCTGGAGAATTCGAACCTCTGCCAAAGGCAGCCCCCGCTCGATTCATGCGTGAGGTCATCCACAGTGGCTACCTGGCAGAAAAACGCAGAGATGTACAGGAAATGCAAGACTATTATGACCTGTATTTACAGGCAACCAAGCTGCTTGCAGCTTCCTATGCCCTATGCGGAAATTTGGAAACAGCAGAACAAACTTTCCGATTGAGTGAATCCACTATTCGGTCTATCGATTTCAGCAAAGTTGAAACCATACGCTATCAGCACAAGGGATTGACGGATATGTTCTATTCGGCTCCTGCCGGGTATATTGCCACAGAGCGAGATGTATGTCTGGAGGCGGCAAAGCATTACGATTATGTGGCCCTTGAGGTCAGCGGAGAGAAATTGTTGGAGGTACTGGGAAATGGACAAGCAGAAGCGGTTCAAGAAGCAGGAACTGAAGAGTGAAGATTACAAGGGCATGGAACAGGGTGCAAAAGCTCTGAAGGGTGGCCTTGGACTGCTTGGTTCCTTAGTCTTGATAGTAAAAAACAAGGACAATCTGAAAACCCTTGGTAAGAGTGCCATTAAACTTGCAGGCAAAGTCACTAAGATGTAAGGGGGTGTTATATCGTGGATAAAAGCGAGAAACGATTTGAGCGAGATATAGAATCCTTCCTGATTTCCCCAGAAGGTGGTTACACTCAGTTTTGCGGACAGGATGCCGAGGGCAATTGGGTACATACTCGTCAACATGATGTTTCCAAGTGCATCTATATGGATGTGCTCTGTGAATTCATCGCCAAGACCCAGCCCAAGGAATGGGCCAAGTATACCAAGTATTATGGTGCCAGCGCTGCGGACAAGCTGTATCACCGCCTGGAAACCACCATCTCTAACCAAGGTTTACTATATGTCCTCCGCAACGGTATCGAGGATATGGGCTGCAAGCTGAAGGTCTGCTTCTTCAAGCCAGAGTCCAACCTGAACCCGCTTGCTATTGAGCTCTACGAGGCTAACATCCTTGGCTGCGCCCGTCAGTTCCGCTACACCACCGCCAATACCAATACCATCGACATGGTGCTGTCTGTGAACGGCATTCCTGTGGTTGCTCTGGAACTGAAGAACCAACTGACCGGGCAGGACTATGTCTGCGCCATCAACCAGTTCAAGCATGACCGCAGCTCCAAGGAGTTCGCGTTCCGCCTGAACCACCGTTTCCTGGTCTACTTTGCCGTCGACCTTTACGAAGCATGGATGACTACCCGGCTTGCAGACGGAGGTACTCGCTTTCTGCCTTTCAACCAAGGCTCCAATGGTGCTGGTGTTACTGGCGGTGCAGGCAATCCCCAGAATCCCAACGGCTATGCCACAAGCTACCTCTGGGAGGAAGTGCTGCAGCGTGACAGCCTGCTCGACCTCATCCACCGTTTCATTTCCTTTGTGAAGGAAAAAGAGGAAGTAGTCAAGAACGGTGTTACAAAAACTGTCACCAAGGAAAAGATGATCTTCCCGCGCTACCACCAGTACGATGTGGTACGTAAGATCATGGCTGATGTGCGAGAAAACGGTGTCGGTACCAACTATCTGATTCAGCACTCCGCAGGCTCAGGCAAGTCCAACTCCATTGCGTGGATTGCTTACCGTCTTGCCTCCGTTCACGATGTGGAGAACAATGGCCTGTTCGATTCCGTTATTGTGGTCACCAACCGCGTGGTACTGGACAGCCAGTTGCAGGACACCATCAACAGCTTTGAACACCAGGTTGGTTTGGTGGAAGCTATTGATGATAAGAAGAACTCCCGCAGCCTTGCGGAAGCCATCAACGATAAAAAGCGTATCATCATCTGCACCATCCAGAAGTTCCTCTTTGCAAAGAAGGATATGGAGAAGTTCCGTGGCCGTAAGTTCGCCATCATCATCGACGAGGCCCACCAGGGGCAGAATGGTGAAAGCGCAAAATCCCTCCGCCGCAGCCTAATTGATATTGGCGTTGCTATCAAAGAGTATGCCGAAGAAGCGGGAATCGAAGAGGAAGAAGTGGATCTGACCGACGAGTACATCAATGCAGTCATCGGCCAGGGCAGACATGACAATCAGTCCTTCTTTGCTTTCACTGCCACCCCCAAGGGGCAGACTCTGGAATCCTTTGGTACCGTAGTGGGAATGACCCCGGAAGGCGAACCCATCAAGGCTCCGTTCCATGTGTACTCTATGCGGCAGGCTATAGAGGAAGGTTATATACTGGATGTGCTGGCGAACTACACCACAGTCAAAGAGGCGTTCAGGCTAATCCGTGTGTCCGAGGATAACCCGGAACTCATTGAGGGTCAGGCATCCCGTGCGCTGTTCAAGTATTACAAACAGCACGGTTATACCATTGCCCAGAAAACTGAAATGATTATGACCAATTTCCTGGAAAACTGCCGTTATCAGATTGGCGGTAAGGGCAAGGCTATGGTCGTGGCAGACAGCCGTGCAAACGCAGTCCGTTATTATCTCGCTATCAAGAAGTATCTGGCCGACCATGCCGATCAATGCGTAGGCTGCGATGTGATGGTTGCTTTTTCTGGCGAAGTTACCCTGGATGACTATCCGAGTGAAAAGCCTTTCACCGAGGCAACCATGAACCTGGATGAAAACGGCAAGTATATCACCACCGACAAAAAGTTCCGTAAGGCGTTCCACAGCAGCCAGTACAACATTCTGGTCGTTGCGAACAAGTATCAAACGGGCTTTGATGAGCCGCTGCTCCACACCATGTATGTGGATAAGAAACTGCGTGATGTTACCGCAGTTCAGACTCTCTCGCGTCTTAATCGTACTGCTTTCGGAAAGAACAGCACCTTTGTTCTGGATTTCGAGAACACCGAGGAGGATATCAAAGGTGCCTTCCTGCCGTACTATGAAACCACGACACTTGAAGGTAGCACTGATTTGAATCAGGTCTATGACCTCCGTAATAAGATTCGGGATTTCATGCTGTACAATTTCGATGATGTGGAGACCTTCAACAAATTCATGGCAACCCAGGCAGGCAAAGACCAGGATGCCGCTGCCCTTGGCAGACTGGCAGGTATGTTCCGTCCCGTAATTGCTCGGTACATGGATCTGAGCGAAGATGACCGCTATTCCGTTCGGGACTATGTGCGAAAGTTCAATAAGGCGTATGCTTTTGTTACGCAGTTGGTGCGGCTCCATGACAGGGATTTGTTTAACGAATATCAGTATACCCTGCATCTCGTTCGACTTCTTCCGAGAAGCGGCGGCGATGAATTTGTGGATATTGAGGACAAAATCAAGCTGGAGTACGCATCCCTCACCGAGACCTTCCGTGGGGCAATCGTCCTGGATGAGAAGCCGCCCGTATTTGTGCCCGGTGGCAGCACCGCACCGAAGGTACCTAACAAGAAGAAAGATACCCTCCAGAGCATCATCGACAAGGTGAACGAACGCTTCAGTGGAAACTTCACCGATGCCGACCGCGTCATCATCGAGGGGATCTATCAGATGTTCATGAAGGACTCCGAGGTTAAGAAGTTCAGAAAATATGCCAAGGACAACAGTACCGAAATGTTCGTGCGGTCTCTGTTCCCTGATAAGTTCCGCGATATTGTGACCCAGTGTTTCCTTGATAACAACGACTCCTTTGCAAAATTGTTTAACGACCCGGATTTCTATCAGAAGGTTCAGGAAGCAATGGCCCAGGAATTGTACAAGGCATTGAGAAAAGAATAACACGATGTATTTTTTACTTGCATCATTGCCTGCTGTTGAAGCCAGGATATAAAGCAAAATTTTAGAGCAAAGAATGGGGGTATGGATATGCAGATACTTCAATTAGATGAGTTTTTAAGGTCAATAAAACAAAATATAGATACTCCACATTCTTTGCTACTCGGTGCAGGTGCATCTATTGAGTCGGGAATCCCATCGGCAGCAGACTGCATTTGGGATTGGAAACGTGAAATCTATTTATCGCAAAACCCAGGTGCAATTGGAAACTTTGACAATTCCAAGTCTGAGGGTGTCCGCAGAGTTATTCAGCGGTGGATCGATTCACAAAATATATACCCGGCAGAGAATAGCGCAGAGGAGTACTCGTATTTTGCGGAAAAGGCATACCCAATAGCGGATGATCGCCGAAAATACTTTCAGCACTTGGTGTCAAACCATGATCCAAGCTTGGGATATCATCTGATTTCTTTGCTCGCGTTAGAAAATATAATAAAAAGTGTGTGGACAACAAATTTTGATGGTATGACACTGAAGTGTGCACATCAATACAGCCCGCTCGTTCCCATAGAAATAACCGCAGAAACCTCGGGCAGGATATACCGTGGAGATGTTGACAAGGAGCTCCTATGCATCGCTTTACATGGTGACTATAAATATGGGGCGCTAAAAAATACAGAGAAAGAACTTGATTCGCAAGACGGTGAACTGGTAAAGGCATTGCTGCATGAACTGACCAACCGAGATTTAATTGTTATGGGATACAGCGGGCGAGACCAGTCACTTATGAATGCTTTGCAGCAAGTTTATTCGACGAAAGGTGCGGGCAAACTTTTTTGGTGTGGTTACGGAACGAGGGTTTCATCAGAAGTTAAAGCGTTGGTTGAGATGGCCAACAAAAATGGCAGAGCCGCTTTCTATATTCCAACTGAAGGCTTTGACAGTACAATGTATGCAATCGCCCGCCACTGCATGAGTGAAAATAGAGAGTTTTTGGGGAAAGTGGACGATATCAAAAAGAAGCTGTCTATTACACTTGAGCCACAGCATAGTGGGTTCCTGCAACCTAATCTAACTATAAACAAAGTGGTAAGCACCAATGCGTTCCCAATCGCATTCCCAAATCAGTGCTACCAGTTTGAGGTTTTGCTTGCTCCTGGCGAAAAACAGTGGGATTTTTGCAAAATGCTGGGTAGAGATGATGTTATGGCTGTGCCCTACAAGAATCTTGTGTATGCGTGGGGGTCGAAATCCGTCATCGAGGAAGCATGCAAAGGCAAGCTAAAAACCAATATTGAGTTATGCCCGTTAAGCAGAGCGACAATCGCTGGAAATGGTACATTTCGGGAGTTATTGCTCAAAACACTTGTTCACATTCTTGCCGCAAGCCATGGTCTGGGACATTCAAAGGACAAAATCTGGGATACAAAAGAAGTGTTGAAGTACCGTGTTGGAGCCAAAACTGTTACAGCATATTCTGGAGTTCGGCTTGCGTTGTTATTTGATAACAAATACAGTTATCTCGCACTTGTTCCGAGTTTCATGTACGCTGATGACGCAGTACTAACCAGGGAAGAAAAAAAGCAATTTGCGGACTGGTTCAATGCGAAAGTCAATAATGGTCGGCCAAACCAAAACGCAAATGAGCACATTAGAAAATGGGTCAGAAAAGTAATCGGCAACAAAAGGTTTTCAGCCAATTATCCTTTAGGGAGTACAACGAACTTTACATTTTCGGTTGTAAATAGCAGCGCGTTGGTTGGCGTGAACTTCGGAAAACAAGCTTCTATACAATTGCCCGATACCATTTCGCCCAAACGGATTATTTTTTCTGGAATAGAATATCGAGATCCAACACTTCGATTCTGCGGCACATCTATGCGCGGTGTGGCTGAAGATTTCCATCCAATGCGCGGGTTGATTTCGAATGCCCCTGTAGATTATGCCATGAATAGCGGCGTATTACATTCTGCAATCTCGGTAGGGGTTGTTTGTCCAGATGAGCATAACCAAAAGTTTGCTCAGTTCATTTCCGGTTTGAATCGCCAGTCGCAAGCGAAGCACAATACTGATTATCTAATTTCCTTCCCAGGTTTCTATCAGGCCTTCAAGACAGGTCTTGATTTACCGGATCCCAACAGCAGCAAGTGGAAGCAAATTACCGCTTCAAGTGAGTGGGATGTCCATAAAGCCGCTGTTGAGTTTGGTGATTCAATAATTAGAAAAATTGACCAGCTTAGCGCAAACTCTATTGATGTTATACTGATTTACATTCCCAAGGAGTACGAAGTATTCACATCATATACCGATGGAACGGTAAATTATGATTTACATGATTACATTAAAGCTTACGCTGCGCAAAAACAGGTAGCAACACAATTTGTTCGAGAAAAAACGATCGAGAGCGATCTGCATTGCCAAATTATGTGGGCTCTTTCTTTGGCGCTGTATGTAAAGTCCGGGCGGACTCCTTGGGTGGTGAACGGAATACAGCCAGATACGGCTTTTGCTGGAATTGGATACAGTGTTATGAATGGACCGTCGGAAAGCAATGTGGTTGTTGGTTGTAGCCATATATACTCTTCTGATGGTCGTGGAATGAAGTACAAGCTTTCCAAAATTCAAGATTATTCGTTCGACAGAAAGAAAAATCCGTATTTATCCGAAGAAGAAGCATATAGGATCGGTCTCAATATCAAAGAATTGTTCTACAAATCTTTTTCTGAACTACCGAAGCGGGTCGTTATTCACAAACGTACACCTTTCCGAAAAGAGGAAGTCAAAGGATTGGTGGAAAGCCTGTCATCTGCGGGAGTTAAGAATATAGAGCTTCTTGAGATAACATACGAGGATAACCTGAAATGCTTTGCGTTAAATGAGCGTTGCACGCAGGTGGACGGATATCCTGTGCGCCGAGGGATGTGCTTCCCAATTGACAAAAACACCATGTATCTTTTTACCCATGGAATTGCACCATCTGTAATTTCTCCGAACAGGAGATATTTCCAGGGCGGTAAAAGTGTCCCGCTACCACTAAAAGTGGTTAAACACTATGGTTCTGGGGATATGGCACAGATTGCGACGGAAATTCTTGGATTGTCGAAAATGAACTGGAACAGTTTTGGACTGTATTCAAAACTGCCCTGTACGATAGAATCTTCGAATGAAATTGCACGAATCGGATGGTTGCTGTCTCAATTTGAGGGAACACTTTACGATTATCGCTACTTTATGTGAAATCCGATGTAACCAAAGCGGGCGGCAATAAACAGTGATACAAAAATCACCAGAAAAGTGACGGTAAAACCAACGATAACACCATACAATCAGAAGGAGCTGAGACCACCAAAAGTCTCAGCTCCTTCTTTTGTAACGCCTATTCTTTTCTCTGTGATCCGTTCCGGCTGGCCCAGTGGTTGCGCAGCAGGCCTTCAATCTCTCTGTCCTTGAATCGGTAGACTACAGGGATGGCAACCGCTGCCGCGATTGCATAACCAACATATTCCAGCCAGGGATACAACGGCAGGAGTCGCTCCACGATGATCTCGATTCCGAAATAGCACGCAAGCAACCAAAGCAGGACAAAGATGAGAACAACAGGAGAACCGGAACCCTCGCGTTTGGTGATTTTGCTCCGCAGATGCTTCAACGCACGGGTGCGGATATCCCGGATATTTCTGGACGAGCACTGCTTGTCCCGTGCGACGGATTCGGTGGACTCGCCGTTGATGACGGTGCGAAACAGAATCTCCCTCTGCAATTCGGTCAGCTCACGCAGGCCCTCGTCAAGCTCTTTGCGCACATACATGAAGGGGTTTTCATCAGATCCCTCCGGCAGATACTTCGCCCGGTCGAACCAGCGCATATCATCATAGATTGCGTTGCGCACTTCCTCCGGAAGAAACGCCTCCGGATTGTAAGAGATGGGCTGTTTGATATCCACATCTTCCAGAGTGTCCGGCGCAACACGCTTGTGGAAGTTGGCCTCGCTGTAGTAGAGCATATGCTCCAGCTCCTTCCACTCCTCCGGATGCTCCTTCACCCACTGGTCTGCGGCAGCGGCAGCTTCCGGGTCCATAGAGTGTATCCAGCGCCAGTCGGACTGCAGTTCTTTATAAGATTGGGTATCCTTGAAGGACATGAACTCACCGCCCTTTCTGCGTTCACAAAAAGTTTACAATTTCCGACCTTCCGATTTTGCGATTTTTCTCTAAGTAATAGTAGAAGGACAATTTCACCCGGGTGGAGTTTCCTTCGGTTCGGTACGGCACGGTTTCCGCGCTGACGAACCCACATGGCCTTTGACAGAGCACCCCCTGAGAGCATGTGCGCTCTCCGCCATACGGCAATCCGCTCGGAAGGTCATTCCATCTCTGGCCGTGCTCCCGGGAGCACGGTCTCTTTTTATTCTAACACGGAGGAGGCGAAAAAGATAGCTCACAGATGAAAGCAAAAGACTCAGCTACAAAGCAGAGGAGGGATGCACACCAGTACGACCACAAAACAAAAACCGCCGTGACTGCGGCAACAGTCCGGCGGCTCGGCGCACACACAGGCACGCACAAATCTTCTGACTAAAGTATAGCAAGCAGGCGGCGGAAAAGCAATGAAAATTTTCCGCACGCTCCCTGTGTGCGCGCCATCGAACTCTACAACAACACAGGAGGTATGAATTGAGTTACAATAAATGGCCCAAGCGTAGCGCAGAGAAAAACTATTTTATGGTGCCCAACGAGATATTCAGCATTGGTCTGGATTACCGGGAGATCTCCCTCTACGCCTATCTGCTCCGGTGTGAGAACCGTGAAACCTATCAGTGCTATCCCAGCTACAAAACCATTGGCAAGGCGATTGGCATGAGTGAAAACACGGTAGCCAAGTACGTGCGGCAGTTGGAGGAGAAAGGCCTCATCTACACGGAGCCGACCATCATGCAGAGCAAAGATGGAAAACCGCTGAATGGAAATCTACTCTACACCATCCGTCCTATCCCAGGTGTACTCGAAGCGTTCTATGAGCGGCAGTTCCAGCAGATGGAGGAGGACATCGCCCGTCAGCGGGTAGAGGAACAACTCGCTAAGGCCAGCGCCCAGGGCCGCCAGAACGCCCTGTGTGCGTCTTTCCGGGAAGAAGCGAGTCCCAGTCCCAACCAGGGGGTTGAAGCCGGACTTGAGCCGTTTTCGGCAGACTTTTGCAGGACGAAAGAAAAAGCAGGATAAAGGCATGGCGTCGCAAGCGCCGCCACAGCCGCCACTTCTGCCCGCAGTGCGGGCAGTTTCGGGAGTTTGAAGCTGGCGTCTTTGAGAGGCGGAAAAAGCACCGATGGCGTCAGCTTTCCCCAAAAGCCCCATGTTACAGGGCTTTTCAAGGATGTCTTACAGAGAAATGGAGGAATTTATGAGTACAGAAACCAGAGATCGCATCGCAGTCAGAATGGACCAGGAAACCAGTCGACGGCTGGAGCAATGGTATCTTGCCGACAACTGCAAAAGCAAAAACGAGTTCATCTTGAAGGCGATGAATTTCTATATTGATCACCTGGAAATTAAGGACAACAAATCGCTCTTGCCCATGGCGATCATGTCTGCCATCGACGGTAGGCTGAGCAGACTGGAGGACTATATCGCCCGCAGAGATTTCACCAGATGCGTAGAGCAGGATATGACGAACGGAATTATTGCGGAGGCGTTCCAGATGGACGAGGATGCCCTGAAGCGCATACGCGCGCAGAGTGTTCGGAATGTGAAAGCGACCAACGGTCTCATCTCGCTGGAGAAATACGCACGCTCCCGTCAGGAGCAGGACTGGGATGATGACGAATGGCAAGACTGATCCTCAAGAGCCCCTATATCAAAAGCACCGGCGGAGCCTCCGGATACCTGCGCTACATCGCAACGCGGGAGCGGGTGGAGCTTATCCCGGATGACCGTCCGCCCACACGAAAGCAGGAACAGCTCATCGCCAAGCTGGTCAAGGACTTCCCGGACAGCAAGACGCTCTACGAGTACGAGGACTACCTGACAAAGCCCACTAAGGTCAGCGCCTCTGCGTTCATCACGCTGGCGCTGGAAGCCAACTGGGATTCCATTCACGAGTCGGAGCAGTACATGAAGTACATCGCGACTCGTCCTCGTGCCGAGCGCATCGGCACCCACGGCCTGTTCAGTGATGGTGATTCCGTCTCGCTGGAGAAAGCCATGGCAGAGTTAGAGAGCTACACCGGAAATGTGTGGACGCACATCATCTCCCTCAAGCGTGAAGATGCTGAGCGGCTCGGCTTCGACAACGCCGCCGCATGGCGAAACCTCATACGTGCCCACCGCAACGACATCGCGGCGGCGATGAAGATCCCGCCCCGCGACTTCCGATGGTACGCCGCTTTCCACGACGAGGGCGAGCACCCGCACATCCACATGATGGCCTGGTCCGCCAAAGCGGGCTACGCCTATCTCTCCAGGGAAGGTATCCGCCAGATCAAGTCCAAGCTGACCAATGATATCTTCCGCAACGAGATGCTGCACCTCTACGAACAGAAGTCTGAGTCCAGAGATGAGCTGGTGCGCCAAGCACGGCGGGCCATGCTGGAGCTGGTGCGTGCTATGCAGGACGGCGTGTGCGACCATCCGGACGCCGAGCAGCTCATGCTGGAGCTGGCGGTGCAGCTCGGTACAGTCAAGGGCAAAAAGTCCTACGGCTATCTACCAAAGCGGCTGAAGAATCTGGTGGATGAGATCGTGGACGAGATGGAACGGCTCCCTGTTGTGAGCAAGTGCTATGACCAGTGGCTGATGCTCCAGGGCAAGGTGGACAGCTACTACCATGACAAACCCCAGGAGCACATCCCGCTCTCACAGCAAAAGGAGTTCCGGCAGATCAAGAACGCGGTTATTCAGGAAGCGGAACGCCTGCGGTTAGGTGAGATCACCTACGAGGAGAAAGGCCTCAATCAGCAGGACGAGACGGAAGAATACCGAAACTCCTCCTACGACTACTGGACGCTGCGGGATATCATCCGGGACGAGAGCCTGACTATGGAGGAGCGCAGCAATGCCGTCTCTGAAATGGACAAGCTGGCGGAGAGCGGCGATATGTACGCCCAATACCTGATGGGAAAGCTCTGGCGGGACGGGCCTCTGCTGATACCCAACGCGGTTAACGCCCGGTACTGGTTCGAGCAGGCGGCGGAGCAAGGCCATCTGGTGGCGCAGTACTCCCTGGCCAAGCTGTACCTCTCCGATGATGTTGAGGTACGGGATATCCGCTTGGGATTGAATTGGCTGTACACTGCCGCGGTCAACGGCAGCCACTACGCCATGTATCGGCTGGCCAAGGAGTGTCTCAAAGGCGAACTATTCGAAAAGGATACTGAATACTCCATAGAGTGGTTCACCAGGTCGGCAGAAAGAGGAAATCCCTACGCCCAGTACATGCTGGGCAAGCTGTACCTCAACGGAAAGGAAATCCCCTACGATGAGGAACGAGCCATCCACTGGCTGACCCGGTCCGCCGAACAGGACAACCAGTATGCCCAGTATCTCCTGGACCATCTGGAGGAAAACCGTCCGCCCTCTGCGATGCTGGCAGTGACCCGACTGCTCCATCACATGAGCCGGGTGTTCCAGGACAGCTCCGTACCTAAGTCCCGCCCCGGAGGTATTCAGATCGACCGGAAGCGGCTAAAGAAGCTGCAGGAAAAGCGCATCGCCCTGGGTCACAAGCCGGATGACCACGAACAGCAGTGGCCCGATCTGACCATGTAAGAGGCGCAGAAACTGCGCCGCAAAACAAAGAAAAAATCCTTCCGCCCGGAAGGTAGAAAGGAACTGAATGAGAAAATCCAAATACAACTCTTTTGACGAACTCCCTCTGATGCTGACCGTGGAGGATGTGTCCCATGTGCTGGGAATCGGCCTGGCCCACGCCTACGAGGTGGCTCACCGCAGGGATTTTCCCACCATCACTCTGGGCAGCCGCATCATCGTTCCCCGTGATAAATTCATGGAATGGATCGACGAACAGGCTGCGAAAAAATCTGAAATATTGTGATAGCTATTTCAGAGATTCTGTGGTATTTGTTTGTGTTACCAAAGGAGGGATCATAATGGCAAAGAAACGAGCCAACGGCGAGGGCAGCATCCGTAAAAAGCCCAGTGGCCGCTGGGAGGGCAGATATACCCAGGGCATCGACCCGGTCACCGGCCGGGCCATCCAGAAAAGCGTGTCCGCCAAGACCCAGGCGGAGTGCAAAGAAAAGCTGGCGAAAGCCATTCGGGAAAACCGGGGCGTGCCCCTCAATCACACGGGCGACTACACCGTAGCAGAGTGGTGCAGGCTGTGGTTTGAAACCTACAGCAAGCCCAACATCCGCTACAACACCGCCAAGGGCTATGAGGGAATCATTGAACACCACATCATTCCGGCCATCGGCGCGATCAAGCTCAAGCAGCTCTCGTCCATTCACATTCAGAGAATGTATAACGACTTAAAGGAGAACGGCCGGATGCAGCGCGGGTCGAAGCATAACGACAAAGCCTTGTCCAACACCTTCGTGCGGCGCGTCCATGCGGTGCTGCAGGCGGCGCTGAAGCAGGCGGTGAAAGAGCGGCTCATCCCGTACAATCCCTGCGAGAACTGCCGTATCCCGCCTAAGGACAAGAAAGAGATGACCATCCTCCCGCCGGAGAAGATCGGCAGATACCTCCAGGAAGCGGAGAAGTACGGCGTCCTGCCTATGTTCTTCCTGGAGCTGTCCAGCGGACTGCGCCGGGGCGAACTGCTGGCACTCCAGTGGGAGGACTTGAATGTGAAGGAGCGAATCCTGACGGTAAACAAGCAGGTCACCCGCATGGAGGGGGAGCTGGATGTAACAGAGCCGAAAACGAAAAATTCCGTCCGCAAGGTGGCGCTGTCACAGCAGGCGGTAGACCTTCTGGTGCAGGAACACGAACTGCACCCGGACAACCCCATCCTGTTCCCATCGCCCCGGACAGGCGGCTACTGGAGTCCGGACGCCGTGTCGAGGATCAACCGGAAGCTGCTGAAAAACGCAGGCATCGAGGAGCATGTACGTTTCCACGACCTCAGACACACATTCGCCACGATGGCAATCTCCAGCGGTGTGGATGTGAAGACCCTGTCCAGCATGCTGGGCCACTACAGCGCAGGCTTCACTCTTGACACCTACACGCATATCACCAACGATATGCAGCGAGGTGCGGCTGAGAAGATCGGCGGCTTCATGGAATCGGCTACGGCAACACCTACCCCAGAGCCTCCTGACCCACCGGAAGAAAGCCGGTGCAAGGTGATACCGTTTGAGAAGGTTGGGTAAGTAATGTAAAACAGCCACAGATAGAGTAGCTTCTATCTGTGGCTGTTCACATTATTGCATATCAAGATTAATAGAATCTGTTTCTCTGCTCTTGATGTATATGGTCTTCTTCGTAGGCGGCCATGATTCGCTGATATTCCTTCGGATTATCATTTTCACAGTCCAGTGTAACAATTCGGTCAACGTACGGCTTTAATGGTTCGGGGCTGTACCAAGGTTCTTTTATTGTGAGATAAATGATTTTTTTCGTCTTCTGCCGTTCTGCCATTTCATGCAGCATTTGAATCTCTTTTGGATTTTTCGTAACACTTTGCATCGGCCATACAATCATGAAGTCAAACGCATAATTGTCGTATTTATTGCTACTGCTCTTGGTGGATAGATTATCGAAATAGATAGTAAGGTTCGACAATTGCATGGACTGGCCATATTTTTTAGGAACTTTTACTTTGTAAAGACCTGCCCAACGGAAGAAATTCTCCATCCCATCCTTTGTGGTATGAATAAGAAAGATTAGACCTTTAGACCTCCCTCGGGCATTCAGTGCTTTTAGAAGTGCCCGGTGCTTTTCTTCATCGGCTATGCCGCAGATCAATAACGTTTTCTCTGTCTCATTATTTAGGAAGCTTGCAATTTGCTTATAGGCGTTCTCTACATCAGACATGAAAATCCTCCTGATAAAACACTATCACAATGTGATTGGTTGGTGACTTTTATTAACTGTACCTGACAATACAAAAACTACTATAAACATTATAGGCGCTAAAAGGGAAAAACTCAAGTTTCCGTCGTGGCTGTGGCGAAATACCCGAGTTACACCCGTTAGGGATGGGTTAGGGATTTTGCGTTTTTCGGTGCTCGTCCTTGTCCCGACTTCCACCGCCATTTTTACCTCTCTGACCACAGTTAAAATGTGGTCAAGCGCACTCTGAAAAACGAACTTTTAACGCAGAAAAACCGCCCAAAAAGGCGGTTTTTCCAAGAAAGTTGGTCCGAGTGACAGGATTCGAACCTGCGGCATCCTGCTCCCAAAGCAGGCGCGCTACCAACTGCGCTACACCCGGTTATTCAGTTTTTAATCCGGCTGGGCGTATTCTCCCAAAGCAGGCGCGCTACCAGCTGCGCAACACCCCGGCAATACGGCGGCACAAGCTGCGGCACAGCTTAACCGACGCCGTATCCTATTATATCGGCTGGCCGCCTCCGCGTCAAGTGCGGGGCGGCCAGCCGTTTGGCGCCTGTCAGTTTTATAAAATCATTCGTCCTCCAGGCCGCGCTCGGCCAGGATGGCGTCCAGCAGGGCGTCGTTTTCCTCCTCGTACTGTGCGGCGACCTCGTCGTCGATCACATAGACCGTCACCGGGATGACGGCGTTTTTGACCGATTCCTCGTAGGTCTCGTAGTACAGGTCAATAAAGGCGTGGCCCGTCATCATGGCGGTGCCGGTATCGGCAGCGTAGGCGTAGCCGTAGACGAACCGTCCGTCGTCGCTGGTGATGTACAGCAGCGTGCCATAGGGGATCACGTTGGGGTTGACCGCCACGGTGCCGTAACTCAGCCGCCGTCCGGATGCACCCTTGGCAGTGGCGGAAGCCGAGTACCCGGTGGAACGCTGCCCGGTGTACACCTGGACAACGCCTTCCGCCGGCTGGCCGTCCACGATCTCCGGCCCGGCAAAGTCCGATACCGGCACCGTCTCGCCGTACTGTTTGACGATATGCTGGACCATGCCCACCAGCGTGGTACGGCTGACCTCGGTGGTCTCGGCCAGCTGGCCGTCCACGTATTTATCGCGGTAGGTCACCTCGTCCAGGCCGTCGGACCCCTGCTGCAATACCAGCTCGTAATCCTGCTGGCGGTAGAACAGGCTGGTATACTCGGTGACGACCTCGGCGGGCACAGTCTCCTGCACGGTGTATGTATCGTAGGTGACGCGGTGGACGGTGATGCTTTGGCCTTCCTCCACCGTCTCGCCGCGGGCAGGCTCGGTCTCGTCATCCTCGCTCAGCTGGATGCCGCCGTCCCGCAAAACCTCCTCCACGGTGCCGCCGGTGGTGACCACATCCACCGTCCGGCCGTCCACCGTCACCGGCACGTCGAACGCGCGCAGGATGTGGATGGAGTTATTGTCGTCGGTCTCGGTCACGACCAGCTCGTCGGCAGTACTGCTGGGGGTGATGCCGGCCTGGGCGATCAGCGCCACGACCTCATGCTCCGCCGAGACAACGGTGGCGCTTTTGCCGTGGGAGTCACTGACCGTTACCACCTGCAGCTGGCTGGAGGTAACGGCGATCACGCCCAAAAGCACCGCCAGGCTTGCGGCCAGCGTGCCGTACTTGGGCAGGTGATGGAGAAACCATCGCCGTATGTGTTCCTTTGTTTTTGGTTCGAGCATAAATCTCCTGATGGGGCACGCCCTGCAGGCCAGCCCGGCCATGCCATAGCGCGCAGTTGCGGCGGCGGAATGTTCTGCCGCCTGAGAAAGGGGACAACAAAGCGCCGCAGCGCCCGCCCCCGGTGCCCTTCCGCCAGGCGCCGCCTGTGCGGCGGCCGGCACGGAATTATTGAACATTATACAACACTTTGTGCCAGTTGTAAACACATTTTTGCTGTACCAACGTAAAACAGCGTCCCTCCGATCCCGCAGAAAAGCCAAAATCGGCACGAAAATTCTGCGCCTTTGCCAAAAATTATACCCGTGGTTGCGGACAAAACAAGCCAGATCCACAAAATGTTGGCCAATAAAATTTTCTGCGTTTTTTTGGTAAAATCGCAGAAAACACGAAAACCGCCCGCCAAAAGGCAGCGTCCCGGCGGTGTGCCTGTCCCCTGCCGGCGCGGGACCGGCCGCTGCTCCTCCCCTGCCGCCGCAGGGACCGGCACCGCCGGAGCACGGCGCTCCGGATAAAAGCGAGCCTGCAAAAAGATGCAGAGAGCGCCATGGGCAAAAGCGGCCTGACGGCCGCGATTGGTGCCCGACCGGTTATCCTGTAAGGGAACCATTTTGCCCCATTTTCGGGGGCAGTTGCCCTTTATTTAACCCGTAAAGCGGCTTCCAAACGGGTCAGGCCACACCAAACCAGGGCAAGGACTCCAAAAGGAAAAAGCCGCGAAAGCAACGTGCTTTCGCGGCTTTTTGGATATTTGTGCGGGAATCAGCGTTTGCTGAACTGAGGCGCGCGACGAGCAGCCTTGAGGCCGTATTTCAATCGTCTGAGCGATGATTTTCCTTGATATTCCG
>ERZ1643246.73-NODE-73-length-125957-cov-8.382043_pt1 | contig 125957 bp, 119 predicted proteins | sample MGYA00579265_ERZ1643246 | MGnify/ENA primary metagenome ERZ1643246 (study PRJEB29033, sample SAMEA4952261) | chicken gut metagenome | biome: Broiler Chicken; feature: Gastrointestinal Tract; material: Caecum | place: Ireland | collected 2018 | study: Broiler...
GGCGTATCCAGCGCCAGCAGCCGTTCCCGGATGTCTTGCAGGGAAAAGCCCAGCGACTTCAGCGACTGGATCTGATGCAGGCGGATCATGTCACGATAAGTATACAGCCGGCGGCCGCCGCTGCTCTGCGCGCTGGGCCGAAGCAGCCCTTCGCGGTCATAATATTGCAGCGTGCGCACGGTAGTATGCATCTTTTCCGCCAGCTGCCCTACGCTCATATATTCATTCTCTTTTTCCATATGATCTCCTCCTGGTTCCTATCATACTTCATGACGCCGCGTCATGAGCAAGCCCCAGCCGTAAAAAAAGCAACTGTTTTACAGGCAAAAAGGCCGCTGTCAAAGCCTGCGACTTTGGCAGCGGCATATGTCATTTCCTGTGCCATGCGCAGCCTGCTTCATGCGCGTCGATGACGCCGACCGCCTGCAAGTACGCATAGATGATCGTCGTGCCGACAAACTTCATGCCGCGCCGTTTCAGATCAGCGCTCAGCGCGTCAGATAGCGCGGAATGTGTCGGACCGCATTCGTGAATGACCTTGCCTTCGCTCCATCCCCATAGATAGTTCGCAAAAGTGCCATGCTGGCGCTGGATATCCTTGAAGATGCGAGCATTGGTGATCGCGGCAGCGATCTTGCGGCGATTGCGGATGATGCCAGGGTCCTGCATCAGCTGCGCCTGCTTTTCCTCATCATAGGCACAGACCTTATCCAGATCAAAATCGTCGAAAGCACGGCGGAAAGCTTCGCGCTTGTTGAGCACACACGCCCAGGACAGTCCGGCCTGAAAAGATTCCAGGATGAGCATCTCAAACAGACGCTGGTCATCATGCACCGGAACGCCCCATTCTTCATCATGATAGCGCAGAAGCAGGGGATCTGTGGAATCAGCCCAGCGGCAGCGCTTTATCTTTGCCATATGGGCTTCGCGCCTTCGTTTAACAGCAGCGCCTCCTTGATCGCGAGGCCGCCCGCATAGCCGCGCAGCGCCCCATCTGCCCCCAGCACCCGATGACAGGGAATGATGACGCTCAGCGGATTGCGTCCGACGGCATTGCCAATGGCCTGAGCCGCTCTTGGCTGTCCCAGCTGTCTTGCCAGCACCCCATAAGTCGTGATATCCCCATAAGGAATCTTGCGCAGCTGCTGCCACACACGCCGCTGAAACGGCGTCCCCTTCGGATCCAGCGTCAGCGACGCGGGATCTGGACGCTGTCCCGCAAAATAGGCGTCCAGCCACGCTGCCGCAGCTTGCAGCGGCGCGGACGACAAATCTGCTATAGGTCCTTCTGTCCCTGCCATGAAATGCTTCTGTCCGATGAACCATGCGCCCCGCAGCGCTTTTTCATCGCTGAGCAGGACCATGTCAGCGAGCGGGGAATGATAGATCTGCCGATAAAGCATCATATCGCCTCCTTGCCTCTATTTTATCACAAACAAAAAGCAGTCCGCAGACTGCCTCAATGAAACATATCTTTTTTCTTGAAGATCCAGATGGCGATGGCCATGGCGATAATGGCGATCATCGTCGGGAACCACCACCACTGCACACCAGGCATCCCATTGACATTCATGCCATAAAAGCCAAAGATGATATTGGGGATCGCCATCACGATGGTGATGACCGAAAGCACCTTCATGACGATATTCAGGTTGTTGGAGATGACCGAAGCGAAAGCGTCCATCGTGCCGGACAAGATGTTGGAATAAATGTTACACATCTCGATGGCCTGATGGATCTCGATGAGCACATCTTCCAGCAGATCCTGGTCTTCCTCATACAGCTTGATGAGCTTGCCCCGCATGATCTTATTCAGCGTGATCTCATCGGTCTTCAGCGATGTCGAGAAATAGACAAGTGATTTCTCGAGCCCTAGCATCTGGATGAGCTCCTCATTCTTCATCGACTGATGCAGCTTTTGTTCCGTCTTGGAAGACAAACGATCGATCTGACGCAGATAGATCAGGAAACGCTGAGAGATCCGCAGCATCAACAGCAGCAGGAAGCGTGTCTTCATGTCCGTGCGCACCCCGCGCACCACGCCATGCGCCATATCCTCAATATTCAGGTTCTCATACAGGCTGATCGTGATGATATAGCCCTTCATGATCACTACGCCCAGCGGCAGCGTTGTATACTGCAGGACCCGTCCGTCATAGGCATCATCATCACTGTCTTCAGCGCTGGGGTAGTCCACGATCACCAGCGTCTGATTTTCGTCGTCATCATAATCGATATGTGAGCTCTCTTCCTCATCCAGTGAGGACTTGACAAATTCCGGCAGAACGCCGATATCATCGATCAGATAGCTGATCTCTTCATCCGTAGGCGCGACAGCGCTGATCCAGCAGCCATGTTCCGGAGCATCGAGCCGCTTGGTCACATTATCGATGGTCTTGTAAAATTCAAGCATGTTATCCTCCTTTTCATCATACAGGAGGACTAAAAGGGATATGCCTCCTGTCTTGCTGTGTCCTTGTCATTCGGGTAACTGTTCACATCGGGCTCAGGAGCCATATCTAACACCTTCCTTCTTCATCGCGGCTATTATATCACAATTGTTCCCACGTTTGGATGTGCCAAGCCGTTTTTTTACACCGTTTTTACGCATCCTTGAGCGCGTCACGCAGCGCTTCCAGCGGCCTGTTCCCGCCCTTTTTCTGACGTTCCTCATAAGCGCGGAAACTGACCTGCGCCATATGCTCGACCTCAAGCTTCAGCTGCCGTGCCGACATGCGGCTGGCTCCCTGACCGATGGCGATGAGCTGCTCCAGCCCATCACTGGTCGCCACCGTGACCTGAAACTCCTTCGCCAGGCGGTGCGTAGCGCTTTCAATGTAGCTGTCCGCGGTCTGCGCAGTCTTCGTATAGACTACATAGACATTGTCCTGCTTCTGCATGGAACCATTGTTATCTTTGACCTTATACGCGTCAAAGACGATGATCAGCGTGCATTGGCGGTATCCCTGATAATTGCTCAGGATCTGGATCAGCCGCTGCCGGGCCGCATCCAGATCATCCTGGGCCAGATCCCGCAGCTCCTCCCAGTCATGGATGATGTTATAGCCATCCACGAGCAGACAGGCCGGACGCTGCTGCAAGTTCACATGCACCTGTTCCCGCTGCCGCTCGCGGCGCTCATAGCTTTCCCGATCCGAGATCCGCCGCTTGATCGGTCCATATGTACGGGAAAAGATCTCCATGAGCTGCTCATCTTCCTGGGTTCCTTCGCGCGGCCGCTGCAAGATCGGTTTCGCTGCAGGCTGTTCCTTGCGCACCGTGAACGACAGCGGCAGATGCATGTGTTCCTCCACCTCATCCCATGGCACATGATAGCCGGCACCATGCGCGCAGAATACCGAACCGCAAGGATGATCGAGATCTCGGTCACAGTCATAGCCGATACGCTTGATCACCGCATCGGCGTCATGGCAAGGCAGATAGCCTTTCATGGTACGCTGCAGACGCCCTCTGCCCCTGGTAAAGGCCGCCAGTCCGGAAGCATAGGCATTCATGCCGGCAGTCGGCGCTGTACCGCTCAATACGCAGCGCTGGTCATCGCTGTATCGGATAGTGAAGGTCCCGCCCATCTTTTCGATGTCATAGATAGCGCGGCTCATCGTTTCAGCCGGCAATTCCATCCGGAATTCATCGACCGGCTCCAGCAGGACGCTCTCGCCCTTGCGCAGCCCTTGACGGATGGCACGGTAAGTCGCCTGCCGGAAATCACCGCCCTCGGTATGCTTGAGGTGCGCGCGGCCGCTGAGCAAAGTGATGCGCAGATCCGTGATGGGAGAACCGGTCAATACACCGGGGTGTTCCTGTTCCTGCATGTGGGTGAGGATGAGCCGCTGCCAGTTGAGGGCAAGATCATCTTCACGGCACGCGCTGGCAAACTGCAGGCCGCTGCCAGCCGGCAGCGGTTCCAACAGCACATGCACTTCGGCATAATGACGCAGCGGCTCATAATGGCCGACGCCTTCCACAGGCTCGGTCAGTGTCTCCTTATAGACGACGCTGCCCTCCGCGAAGCTGACATCCACATGATAACGCTCCGCGATGAGCTGCTTGAGTACCTCGGTCTGGATCTCTCCCATGAGGCGTACACGCAGCTCATGGTTCTGCGACTGATAAGAAACATGCAGCTGCGGATCTTCTTGTGCCAGCTCTTGCAGATTGCGCCACATCCGGGCCGTGTCGCAGCCTTCCGGCAGCACGACCCGATAGCTCATCGATGAGTTCAGCACGCTCTGGCGCTTCTGCCGCTCAAAGCCCAGGCCTTCGCCCGGCACCAGCGAGCGGATCCCTTTGACCGCGCATACCTCTCCGGCCTGCACTTCATTGACCAGTGTGTATCTGCCGCCGCAATACCGCCGCAGCTGATCGGCCTTTTCTTCCTGATAAAGCTTGGCACGCACCTTCAGCGTGCCGCCGGTCACACGCAGATGAGTCAGCCGAGTGCCATTCTCATCCTGACTTACCTTATATACGCGTGCCCCAAATTCCTGAGGATATCGTTTTGCCTCGGTGCATGCTGCCATCACATCCAGCAGCTTATCGACCTGTTCCATCTTCAAGGCAGAGCCAAAGACACAGGGAAACAGCTTTCTTTCTCTGACCAGCCGCCGCAGCGACGCCGCGCTGATCTGCGCGGTTTCCATATATTCGTTGAGCGCCGCATCGTCACAGAGCGCCACAGCTTCATCCCGCTGAGGCTGTTCTTGCATGAAGTCGACACAGTGCTCATCCAGTCGCTGATTTAGCTCAGCCATCAGCTCTGCCTTTGTATGGTGGCTGATATCCATCTTGTTGACAAAGATAAAGGCGGGGATATGATACAGCGACAGCAGTTTCCATATCGTTTCCGTATGCGGCTGGACACCGTCGATGCCGCTGATCAGCACGACCGCATGATCCAGCACGGCCAGTGTGCGCTCCATCTCGGCCGAGAAATCGACATGGCCCGGGGTATCGATAAAGGTAAATTCCGTATCTTTCCAATTCAGGATGATCTGCTTGGAAAAGATGGTGATCCCCCGGTCTCGTTCCTGCGCATCATAGTCGAGGAAGCTGTCACCATGGTCGACCCTTCCTCTTTTCCGGATCACGCCGGCGCTCAGCAACATGCTTTCGCTCAGCGTCGTCTTGCCGGCATCGACATGCGCGAGCAGGCCCGCACAGACCCGTTTCTCCATGTTCTGTTCCATAAAGCGCCTCCTTTCAACGCAAACAATATAGCACAAGAAGAAGCCATAATCGAGCATGGAATGGCGAATTTGTCCGCAAACCGCTTCTGCCATATAAAAAAGCCCGGGACGGCGGGCTTTTTTATATGGTTGTAAAGTTTCGCAAGCTCGTTATCCAAGTGTATCGAAACAGGAAGGAATGGGCTGCGGCACGCTGTTTGGTTGAGGTTTGAGAGGATCGCGCGCCGACATTGTATGGCTGTGAAAACCTGTTCAGTTACCCTTGTCTAACTGGCTATACTATATCACAGCTTTTTTTGAAAATCCAGTGTTTGCTTCCCCAAAAAGTTAGCAATCGCTATCTTCAAGGCATGAAAAAAGATCCGGGACGGCGGATCTTTTTACGGTTGTAAAGGTTTAAAAGGCTGGCTGTGTCATACACAGCAATAAAAGGAGAATCTTGCCAAATGACAATTCCTCATTGATCTGATCAGAAGTTATCACTGTCTAACCGCTTATAGTATAGCATGTCCGAATCAGAATGACCAGTGTTTTTTCAAAAAAGTTAGAATTAGCTAATTGTTCTCTCGAAATTTCTGATACTCTGCGGTATGCAGCATGGCGTTGGCATGATCGATCAGCGCCTGTCCCGGCGGATCGATGCCCTCCAGCGGATAATCCAGGCCAAGCTCTTTCCATTTGTATACGCCCAGCGTATGGTAAGGCAAGACCTCAAAGCGCTCGACATTGCGCAGCGTCTTGACAAAGGCATCAAGCCGGGAAAGATATTCATCACTGTCATTGCGGGAAGGCACCAGCACATGACGGATCCATACGGGCTTGCCGATCTCACTGAGATAGCGAGCAAAGTCCAGGATATTCTCGTTTCCCCAGCCTGTCAGGAGACGGTGCTGCTCATCATCGATGTGCTTGATGTCCAGCAGCACCAGATCAGTGCTTGCCAAAAGACGCTGCAGCTTGGAGAAAAACGCGCCTTCCCGGGTGAAGGGCTGCCCGCACGTGTCGATGACCGTATGCACTCCTTCTTTTTTGGCCAGCTCAAACAGCTCGATCAGAAAATCGATCTGCAGCAGCGGCTCTCCGCCGCTGACGGTTATGCCGCCGCGATCACGCCAGTAAGAACGATAACGCAGCGCTTTTTTCAGCACTTCTGCGGGCGAAGCATCGCCTTCACAGATCTGCCAAGTATCGGCATTATGACAAAACTGACAGCGCATGCGGCAGCCCTGCAAAAAGATGACGTAACGGATGCCCGGCCCGTCCACGGAACCAAACGTCTCTATGGAATGCACGGCCCCTTTTGATGATTCCATCTTCATTCTCCTCTCTTGAAAAAAGGTCTGTGGAAACAGACCTTTTTGATCTTACAGATGATCGTGGCAAGTTCTGGCGATGACATCCAGCTGCTGCTCACGCGTCAGATCGATGAATTTCACGGCATATCCGGATACGCGGATCGTAAAGTTCGCGTATTCTTCCTTTTCCGGATGCTCCATGGCGTCCTTCAGCTTCTCCACGCCGAAGACGTTGACATTCAGATGATGCGCGCCCTGATCGAAATAGCCGTCCATGGCACGGACCAGATTGTCGACACGCTCAGCCTCATCATGGCCCAGCGCGCCCGGATTGATCGTCTGCGTGTTGGAGATGCCGTCCAGCGCATATTCATACGGCAGCTTAGCTACGGAATTCAGTGATGCAAGCAAGCCATTCTGCTCTGCGCCATAAGAAGGGTTGGCCCCCGGAGAGAGCGGTTCGCCGGCCTTGCGTCCATCCGGCATCGCGCCGGTCGCCTTGCCATAGACCACATTGGATGTAATGGTCAGGATGGAAGTCGTCGGCTCCGAGTCACGGTAAGTGTGACGCTTTTCGATCTTGCCCATGAACGTCTTGAGCAGCCATACAGCGATATCATCGGCACGGTCATCATCATTTCCATAACGCGGGAAGTCACCTTCCACCTCATAATCGATGACGAGGCCATCCTCATCGCGAATCGTCTTGACCTTGGCGTACTTGATGGCGCTCAAGGAATCCACGACATGAGAGAAGCCGGCGATTCCGGTCGCGAAGGTACGGCGCACATTCGTATCGATCAGCGCCATCTGCGTTGCTTCATAATAATATTTGTCATGCATGTACTGGATCAGGTTCAGGATGTTGACATACAGATCGGCCAGCCATTCCATCATGATGTCATAACGGTGCATGACTTCATCATAGTCCAGATATTCGCTGGTGATCGGACGATATTCCGGTCCCACCTGCGTTTTCGTCTTTTCGTCCACACCACCGTTGATGGCATACAGCAGACATTTTGCCAGGTTGGCGCGAGCACCGAAGAACTGCATCTCCTTGCCTGTCTGCGTTGCAGATACGCAGCAGCAAACCGAATAATCGTCGCCCCATACCGGACGCATCACATCATCGTTTTCATACTGCACGGAGCTGGTATCGATCGAGATCCGCGCCGCATATTTCTTGAACGGTTCCGGCAGGCGGGAGGAATACAGCACCGTCAGGTTCGGTTCCGGAGAAGGCCCCATGTTTTCCAGTGTATGCAGGAAACGGAAGCATGTCTTCGTCACCTGATGACGTCCGTCCATGCCCAGACCGGCCACATCCAGCGTTGCCCATACCGGGTCACCGGAGAACAGCTGATTGTACGAAGGGATACGGGCGAACTTCACCATGCGGAACTTCATCGTCATGTGGTCGACGAGCTCCTGCGCCTCGCTCTCTGTGATCACACCGTTTTCCAGGTCACGCTCGATATAGATATCGAGGAACGTAGAGACACGGCCGACCGACATCGCCGCGCCGTTCTGGGTCTTGATGGCAGCCAGATAACCAAAATACAGCCACTGGAACGCCTCATGCGCGTTCTTGGCCGGCTGGCTGATGTCATAGCCATAGATCGCGGCCATTTCCTTCATGCCCTTGAGCGCCTTGATCTGCTCCGCGAGCTCTTCGCGCTGACGGATGATGTCATCGCTCATCGTACCGCAGCCGCAGTTTGCCTTATCTTTTTCTTTCTCTTCGATCAGGTAATCGATGCCGTACAGCGCCACGCGGCGATAGTCGCCGACGATGCGGCCGCGGCCATAGGTATCCGGCAGTCCGGTCACGATCTTGTTGCGGCGCGCCAGACGCATTTCCGGCGTATAGGCATCAAATACCGCCTGATTATGGGTCTTGTGATATTTGGTGAAGATCTCATGCAGCTTTTCGCTGGGCTGATAGCCATAAGTCGTGCACGCCTCTTCCGCCATCTTGATACCGCCATACGGCATGAACGCGCGCTTCAGCGGCTTATCGGTCTGCAGGCCGACCACTTTTTCCAGGTCCTTCAGCTCTTCTTTGATGTAGCCTGGTCCATAAGAAGTCAGCGAAGAGACGACTTCGGTCTCCATGTCAAGGACCCCGCCCTTGGCACGCTCTTCTTTCTGCAGCTTTTGCAGCTCGCCCCACAGCTTGTCGGTCGCCTCTGTCGGTCCGGCCAAAAAGCTTTCGTCACCGTCATACGGCTTGTAGTTATTCTGGATAAAGTCGCGGACGTTTACTTCTTCTTTCCAGATCCGTCCTTTGAACCCTTCCCATTCTTTACGTTCGATATTCATTTTCCTTCACGCACCTCCGTCTGCTATTATAAGGAATCCTCTCCCCATAATCAACTGATAAACCTCACATAAGTTAGTTTCGTCTAACTTGCTTCAAACTGCCCTTTAGAATGTAATTGCCACTTTCATGACGTGATCCTCGCGCTGCGCAAACAGCCGGTAGGCTTCAGCGATGTCATCCAGGGCGAAACGATGAGTGATCAAGGGCCGGGCATCGATCCTGCCCTGCGCGATGAGCGCCAGGATCTCATCACACCAGACACCGTCGACCCCGCCGGTCTTGAATGTCAGATTCTTGCCATACATCCGCGGAAGCGGAAGCAGCTGATCCTCTTCGTACATGGCGATGACACTGACGATGGCATTAGGACGGGCAATCTGCCATGCCAGCTGCAGCGTGTCTCTGCCGCCAGCGATCTCCAGCACCCGGTCCGCTCCCCTTCCTTCTGTATGCCGCCGCACTTCCGCCACGGCATCACAGCGCGATGGGTCAAGGAGGATATCCGCAAGCCCCAGCTTTTCCGCGAACGCCAGCCGCTCCTCATCGATATCGATCACGATCAGCTTCACGTGCGGGATGAGCCGCAGGCACATCAGCGTGCACAGACCGGTGGGGCCCGCGCCGATCACCGCGACACGCTGCCCTGCCTCGATCTGTGAGATCTGCGCTGCCCAATACCCGGTCGACAACAGATCCCCCGTAAACAGCGCCGCCTCATCACTGACACCTGCGGGAATGTGATTCAACCCTTGCGCAGCATACGGGATCCGCACAAACTCAGCCTGTCCGCCATCGATGCGCCGGCCCAGCGACCAGCCGCCCAGCGGGTCGCTGCAGTTATTGACAAGACCGCGCTGACAATAAAAGCAATGCCCGCACGATGTCTCGACATTGACGCTGACGCGATCACCTGGAACAAAGCCCTGCACTGCGCTGCCCGTTTCCATGATCGTGCCGACCAGCTCATGACCAAGCGTCACCCCAACGCTTGCCTCTGGCACACTGCCATGCAGGATATGCAGATCGCTGGTGCAGATGGCTGCCATGCTCACCTTGACGATGGCCTCATGAGGCGCCTGCAGCTTCGGGATATCCTTATGCACGAGCTTTACTTGCGCGCTGCCATCCCATATCGCCGCTTTCATCTGTCGCAATGGGCTCACCTCCTCCGCCTTGCCACTCTATTATAAAGAAACAGGTCGGAAAATGATAGTGCAATGACTGAAAAACCTGCGGGGACAACCCTTTTTTCACGACCCGTTTTGTGATAGGATAAGATGCGGTGGTATTCCAGAGGGAAACTGCACAAAAAAACAGGCAGCGGAACCGGGACCGTATCAAAGCAAACGGTACCCATGTACATCCAGCTCCTCATCGCATCTTTCTGATGCGTTTTTGTGCTGCCCTTCGCGGGCTTTTTTTATGGAATATCATCTGACAGGAGGAATTGGCATGAAAACGATCGATATCTCAGCGATACGCGGCGTCCAGGCCGGTCAGGCCACCGATGCTGAACACGGCACCGGATGCACCGTGATCCTCTGCCCGCAAGGCGCCTGTGCCGGTGTCGATGTGCGCGGCGGCGGGCCAGCGACCAGAGAAACTGACCTGCTTGATCCCCGCAACATGGTGCAGAAGATCCATGGCATCATGCTTTCAGGAGGCAGCGCCTTCGGGCTCGATGCCGCGGCCGGCGCCATGCGCTGGCTCGAAGAAAAGGGCTGCGGATTCGCCATCGGCGGCCAGCACGTCCCGATCGTGTGCGGCGCGTCCCTGTTCGACCTCTGCGTAGGGGACGGCAGCGTGCGCCCGGATGCGCGCATGGGCTACGAGGCCTGCCAAGCGAGCGAGCGCGGCCTGCTCACCGAAGGAAATTATGGCGCCGGTACCGGCGCCAGCGTGGGCAAGCTGCTCAAGCCGGAATATGCGATGAAGTCCGGACAAGGCATGTCCGGCATCCAGGCCGGCAGCTTGCAAGTCGTGGCCATCGTGGCCGTCAACGCGTGCGGCAACGTCTGCGATCCAAAAAGCGGCAAGGCGCTCGCTGGCGTATGCAAAGATGGGATCATCCTGGATCCGCTTGCCCTCTTCGAACAGATGGCAGATGAGGTCCGTGAGCTGCCCCAGGGCAACACGACCATCGGCTGCATCGTCACCAACGCGAAGCTGGACAAGGCCCAGTGCAACAAGATCGCGTCGATCACACATAACGCGTATGCCCGCACCATCTTTCCGGTGCACACGATGAGCGATGGCGACACCATCTTCGTCATGTCCACCGGCGAGATCGATGCCATGCCTGATGCGGTCGGCGCCTTTGCGGTCGAAGCGATGAGCCAGGCCATCATCCGGGCCGTCACACATGCTGCACCGGCCTATGGTCTTTCCTCCTGTCAGGACATACACCGTATCCAGATGGAACGGAAGTAGAAAGGAAGAGAATATGAGAAACAGAAAAACGGCCAATATGGTCATCTTTGCGATGCTGCTGGCGGTCGAGGTCGTCATGTCCTTCACACCGCTTGGCTTTCTGCGCATCGGATTGCTCAGCGTGACGATGCTGCACATCCCCGTCATCATCTGCGCCATGGCGCTGGGTAAAAAATACGGCGCTGCGCTTGGATTTGTCATGGGCTTCTGCTCTTTTTACAACGCGACCTTCTCCCCGACGATCACCAGCTTCTGCTTCACCCCGTTTTTCTCCATGGGCGGCGTGGAAGGCAGCTGGACCAGCCTGCTGATTGCCTTCCTCCCGCGCATCGCGCTGGGCTATGGGGCCGGCGCGATCTATGAGCGGCTCAAAGGCAAAAATGGCCGTACGGCCGCAGCCCTGAGCGGACTGAGCGGCGCGCTCATCAACACCATCGGCGTGCTGGGCGGCATCTGGATCTTCTTCAAAGAACCCTATGAAGCCGTGCTGGGCAATACGATCGTCGCGCTGCTGATGACGACGGTCGGCATCAACTCCATTGCGGAAGCCGTCGTCGGTGTCATTGCCGCCATGGCCGTTCACTCAGTGCTGAAGCATCGCAATCTGTCATGATACAGCTGACGCTGTCTTTTTCCCGGGAAAAATGACAGCGTTTTTTTCTTTGCCGTCGCTTTGATGACTTGACACTTTTCAACGAAATAAGCTGACGAAGTCAATAAAGTGTCGTCATGCGGATACCGAATACACTGTCCGGCTTGTTGAGCCGCCATTTCGATGGCTTTGTTTCAAAGTACTTGTGTTATAATGCTCATGACTGATTGGAGGATGATCATGCATACTCATATACGCGAACTCGCTTACTGCGGCTGCTGCACTGCACTGCTCGCTGTTTGTTCCTGGATATCCATTCCCTTTCCCATACCTTTCACCCTGCAGACATTTGCGGTATTCCTGCTCGGACGACTGTTAGGCGGTCGAAACGCCACCCTGTGCGTTTGCTGCTATCTGCTTTGCGGCGCGATCGGCCTGCCGGTCTTTTCGGGGTTCCGCGGCGGTATCAGCGCCATGTTTGACCTGACCGGCGGATACCTGCTTGGGTTTCTGCTGAGCACGCTGCTGCTTTGGCTCACTGAGCGCTGGTGGAGCAAAAGCCGTCCTCGTTTCCTGCTTTGCGCCATTGCCGCGCTGCTCATCTGCTACATGTTCGGCACGATGTGGTTCCTGTTTCTGAGCATGAATGCCAGCGATCCTTTAAGCATCACCGTCATCCTGGGCGTATGTGTCGTCCCATTCATCATTCCGGATGTGATCAAGATCCTGATGGCAGACATGCTGGGAAGACGATTGCGGCACCTGCTGCATCTGGATGCTGAATAACGAATCAAAGGCTTCACGGCAAAGACCGGAAGCCTGTTTTTTTATGAAGATCGGCGTTTTTTCCACATGAGGAGCAAGCAGATCGCGCTGCCGGACAGAAGCAGCATGATCAACGGCCATGCAGACACTGCCGCAGTATCGGCATCATCCGCCTTTTGTCCTTCATCGTCTGTCACCGCTGATGTGGCAACGCTGACCTGGATGCGGTCGGTGTATTCGCCATAAGACACGCTGATCATCGCCGTGCCCGCGCGCAGTGCCTTGATCTCACCAGCCGCGCTGACCGATACGATCTGCGGATCAGAAGAGGTCCATCGTACCTGCGCATGCACATACGTCTCGATCACATCGAGCTGCATGTTGTATCCGCTCGCCTGCGCTGAACCGATGGCCGGTAAGTTCGATGTCTATATCGACGGCGAATATGCGGCCACTGTGGATCCATATGACAGTGCCAAGCTGCGGCATCAGGCCATTTACACGAGCCCGTTGCTGGAGAATACCGTCCATGAAGTACAGGTCGTCGGCAATGGCGAAAAGAAGAATAGCCATGATTCGCCGCGTCCTCGCCATCCTGCGGCGCGCAGTAATGATCATCGCCGCCATAGAACAGATCGTCATAACCGCTTTCTTCGATCCAGTTGCCAGAATACATGATCTGCGGATCCATATCATTGAGATATGTCACATCTCTGACATTCTGTTCCAGCTCGGCCGGCGTGTAGCGCAGATGCAGCTGACGCATTTCGCCCTGTTCCATCCGCAGGTCGCCTTCTTCGATCTGGATGCCCTCTTCGATCTCGCCATAGAGCGCTTCTTCTGACAGACGGAAGATCTCCGCACGGACGCGGTTCACTTCAGCCGGCATCGTATTCATACCGATCGAATCGAGCAAGTCTGCGACTTTTTCCTCCAGCTGCGGATACTGCTCACGCAGCACCTTCAGCTTTGCCATGTCCCGTACGCCTTCCATCAGCTTTTCAAAGCGGACCGAAGAATGTGCCTGCATTGCGGCAGCGTCTTTCTCATCCGGATAGATCAGGTAGATGTCGCCGGCTGCCAGGATGCGATGCGCGCTGCTGACCAGCGGATCATCATTGAAGGCATCCAGCGCCCAGCGCAGGAAGCCGTCAGTGCCATACTTGGCCGCATGATAGATCGAATAAGCGCCTTCCCCTGGCTCATTGAGCAACGCAGAGTTTTGCGCGCCGCACGTATACATGGTCGTCAGCAGTCCCAGCTCCTGACGGTGTTCTGCGATCTCCTTGACCTTGGAAGAGCCCAGCTGATACGCCAGAGAAAGATCATCGATGCGATCGAAGATGCTTTCGGCATCATAGTCATAGACTGCCAGCGACATCTTCATCGATTCGCCTTTGCTGTTTGTCACCGATTCCACCAGATCAAGCACCGGTTCGATCTCTGCGAGCGGACGCTCATCCATGGCCATATAGGTCATATCGAACCAGCCCTTTTCCTCCATGTGCGCCACATAATCTTCCATGAACGCGCGCCACAGCTCTTCCCAGCGCGCGCTGCCGGTCGCCGGCGCCTCACTGACGACCTGAGCGCTCGCTTCATCATAATACGTGATGCGGTTGCCCCAGCATGACATCGAGAAGCTCTTGATCTGGCCATCGATGCCATGCGCCAGGTTCAATGAGATCCAGTAATCCAGATCGGTATAATCAAATGAGAACGTGCCATCACTGTGGCGGATCCACTTGACCATGGAAGGATATGGATCCGGAGTCTGCGAATTCCATGGGTCTTCCACCACGGTCACCGTGATGGCATCACCGCCAGCTTTTCGATACAGCTCCAGCTGGCTTTCCAGCCCGTCCTGATACTGGGGATCCAGATGCACGGCATACAGATCCTCTACGCTGTCACCGAAGTATTCAGCCGTGCTCTTGCCGGAATAATAGCGGTTTGAGCTGTAAGGGTACATCCACAGCTCCAGCTGCATCTCATCTTCCTGCGCGTCTGGCTGCACCAGATCGATGACATGCAGCGTATACGCAAATTCGGCCAGCACCGTATCATCGCAGCTGATGCGCAATGTGCCATGATACTCTCCCGGCTGGGCCTGCTCAGGCACATTGATCGCCACCCATACGCTGTAGAGCTTCTGCGCCTGCAGATCCATGACCCGCTCATCAGTGATGATGTCCGTGATCTGCCGTTCATTGGTGTATGCCAGCGATGAGCGCATGAAGGTCATCGCGATATTTTCACTGGTGATGACACTGCCGGAATCACTGATAAAGTCGCTGCTGCTCAGCGCGACATCCTCATAGCTTTCCGCCTTCGTCAACAGGTCGATCCGGCTGGTGACCACATCGTTGCGCCATGCCGTGCCGCTCCAGCTGCGCATGCCGCCTGTCCCTTCCTCATAAGTCTGTTCCACATAAGTCAGGTACTCATCCTCATTAGCATGCAAGTTATTATCCTTTATCATCGCCGCGAAGCGTTCTTTGCAAGGACGGACCTCCACCTTGAATGATGCTTCGATATCCATGCCATCCAGACGCGCGGTGATCGTCGTTGCGCCGGCACGCAGCGCGCGGATCGCGCCGCTTTGCGGATCGGCCGACGCGACCTGCGGATCGCTGCTCGTCCAGATGATGTCCGGCAAGACGGTCGCATAAGATGGCAGGATCTTTGCGGACGGCTGATATGTCATGCCTTCCTCCAGCATGATCTCGCTGTCCTCCAGCTGGATCGCGGTCGGATAGAATTCGCGCTCTGTGTGATAGAATTTCGCGTAATCGACAGCTGCCTCAAACGTGCCTGTGCTGGATGGATTGCTTTTCCCATTCAGCTTGACCGTGATGACATGCTCGCCTTCTTCCATCTCCGCACTGGCAAACAAAAGCTGCTGCTCAGCGCGTGAAGGCAAGTAATGATCGATGATCCCGACCGGTTCGCCATCGATCAGCACATCAGCCATAGCGCCGGCAGGCACCTTATGTCCATACAGCTCGACTTTCGAGCCATAGAAACGGAAGCTGTATGCCGGCAAGACATCCCCGAACTGCGCGCTGGTGATCCAATGCTCATCACCGCCCACGAAGCGATCCGGAAATCCGCCTTCATGCACCCAGGGTCCTTCAAAGCTGAACTGGAACATCTCTGTGCCCACTTCATCATCGTTGACAATGGTCTCTTCAAGGTCGGCGGCGGCAGGCACCACACTGAGCGAACAGAAAAGCTCAGCATCGATCTGCGGAAGCGTTGCGCTGATCATGCAATCGCCTTCTGCCAGTCCGCTGACCATTCCGTTTGCATCGACCGCGGCGATCTGCGGATCGCTGCTCTCCCAGCGGACCTGCGCAGCAGCATTGGCCGGGAACAGCTGCAGCTGAACTTGCTGCTGTTCCCCTGCTTCCACGCTCATGCTCTGCTGACGCAGCTGTGCGTATTGCAGCGCACCATCCTGCGGCGCGCTTGCCCGCGCATAGTCAAACTGCATATTATAGCCGCTCGACGCTTCATTTTTCGTCTGTGTCGGCTCATAGCGCAGCACATGCTTGTCTGCCGCAAGGCTCACATGCTCCGCGCTGTCAAACAGGCAGACGCCCATCTGTTTTTGTGGCGCGTAGGCATCCACCTCGGCTATTTCCTGACCATCGATGAGGACGCGCTGGATGCCGCCCATCGGCTCCAGATTGCCATACAGCTTGATCGCCGTGCCATAAAAGACGATCTCCAGTGCGCCGTCAAAACGATCTGTCTCAAACGCGATCCAATGATCATCGCCACCATAGAACAGATCCGGATAATTCTGATCCGTATTCCACTCGCCGATATAAGTCACTTGATCGATGCCCATACCGATATCAAAATCGTTGATGAACGTATCCGTTTCAGCCTGTATCGGCTGCGGTGAGACCGGCAGCAGCAATGCTGCCATCAGAAATGATAAAATGCACTTCCATAGTTTTTTCATGATTTCCTCCTTTTCCCTTATGTCCGGCCCTGTGCACCTTTCTCCTCCTTTCTTATGCAGCTGGCCCTTCTTCTCTTATTATAAACAGCAGAAAAACACGATGTAAACGCTTACTTTACATTCCGCCCGATTTGTCAGTTTTCCGCAAAGCCAAGATATGCGCCAGGCACACATATCTTTTCGGCCGCAAAAAAAACCGCGCGGCCTGATTGCTCCGCACGGTCTCCTCATCTCTTTAGTTTTCTTCCGCAAGCGAGTTGTCGATATCGGCAAGCTCAGCTTCCAGCTGCGCGATGAACGCTTCCTTGTCCTCGATCTGCTCCTGCATCTCATCGATGGCGCGCTGTCCCAGCAGTCCGACCATCTCATCCTGCATGCGGCGGATCTGCCGCTTCTGGTTCTGAATGAGTTCCTGCTTGCGGGCACGCACATCGCTCATGCGCTGACGCCACTGCTGGTGACGCTCTTCATTCCATTCTTTCAGGCCATTGAAGTAATCATCCATGGCGGCACGGAATTCTTTCCAGATCTGGTCTTCCTTCTCTCTGCCGCATGAACCGGCCTGCTTCCAGTCTACGCCGAACTGCTTCATCTTCGCCGTATTCTCTCTGGTGTATTCCTTTGCGTCCGCAATGGCTCTTGCCTGAGCGGTCAGCTCTTTCTTTACCGCATAATGCTTTGCCTGTTCCTCATGCAGCTCGTCATAATGACGGTTGCGTGCCTCATAAAACTTCTGACGGCTCGCATTGAATTGGTTCCACAGCTGATCCTCATGCTCACGGCCGGCGCTGCCTGCCGCTTTCCACTGATCCATCAGTGAACGGAAGCGCTCGCTCGTCTTCTGCCATTCCTGAGAATCTTCCAGGGCAGCAGCCTGCTGGATCAGATCCTGCTTGACCTTGCGCGCGTTGTCAAACTTCTCGCGCAGGTTCTTCCAGTGATCGCGGCGGCGGTCAAAGAATGTCTGACGGGCATTTCGGAACTCTTCCCACAGCGCATCATCCGTTTCCTTGCCGGCTGTTCCCGCTGCCTTCCACTGCAGCATGAGATCGTTCATCTCTTCGGTCGTCTTGTTCCATTCTTCAGAAGCCGAAAGCTCCTTGGCCCGCTTGATCAGCTCCTGCTTCAGATTCTGCGCATTCTGATAGAGCTCGCGACGCTTTGCGTAGAACTTATCGATGATACTGTCAAATTCCTGGGCCAGCGTTTCCTCGTAAGCGGAATCCCAGAACTGAATGCGTCTCCAGCGTCTGCGCAGATCGCTCACCTGATGCATCACTTCATTCCAGTCTGATGATACCGGAATGCTCTTGGCCTCTTCGATCAGCGCCTCACGGCGGTGGATATCTTCATCAAAATCACTGACTTCAAACATTTCGTCGTTATCATTATACATATCGTATTCCTCCATTCCCGGTTTCCGGATGATTTCCTTTGAACGAATAAGTCCCCAGCAATATAAATTGTATCGCATATTGCGAAAAATATCATTCAAAATTTGCGATTTTATACAATTTTTTATCCTTTTTTTGCATAGCGGCGCTTTTCTTCCCTCATTCTGCGGCCATTTGCGCCTGCAGTTCAGCCATAATGCCCCGCGCGATGCACTCCGCCAGCATCTGTTGTCCCTGCGCGCTGCGCAGCACGTCCGCTTCCTCTGCGTTGGTGATGAACCCGACCTCTACCAGCATGGCATCCATGCCGCTGGCGTCGACCACATACAGCGGTGTATTCACCGTGCTCTTGATCCCGCGTTCATGGCTCCAGCCCTGGCGGGCAAATTCCGCATGGATGCGCTGTGCCATATCGAACATCATTTCGCTGTCGGCGCGGATATATGTCTCATAGCCCGAAGCATCCGTGTTTTCCGCAGCATTCAGATGGATTGAGATCAGCATGTCCGCATGAGCTGCCTGGGCGATATGCACCCGGGCATCAAGGTCTTCCGCTTCCCGCGCCGGCCAGCTGACCGCATCACTGTCTCTGGTATAGACCACGCGCAGATCGCTTTCACCTTCCAGGATCGCACCGGCACGCAATGCGATCTGCAGCGCGATGTCTTTTTCCATCGTTCCATCTGCCGCGATGCTTCCTGGATCATATCCGCCATGCCCGCTGTCCAACACGATGATCCATGCCGGCGGATCGATCAGATCCGCGATGCGCTTACGCAGCGGTCCCGCCGCCAGGATGACGGCCAGCGCGAGCAGCGCCCCCAAGATCCGCTTTCTGCTGCGTCGTCTGTGTCTGCGGCGCACTCGCTCCATCGTGTTCCTCCTCCTTTAACTTCCCCATTATACCATATTTTTCGTCATTCTCCGCGTTTCCATGCCAGCTTTTTGCTATAATGGGAACGGTGAAAAATATGATCAAAAACATAGTATTCGACATCGGCAATGTCCTGATGTCCTTCCAGCCGATGCGCGCGTTTCAGCACATCGTGCATCACGAGACATTATGCCCGCTGCTCTTTCGATCGCAGCTGTGGCTCGACTACGACCGCGGCACTTGCACGCTCGATGAGCTGCGCGCAAGATGCACAGACGCTTTCCCGCAGCATCGCCAGAGCATCATGGCCATGCTGGAAAACTGGCCGCAGATCCTGCAGCCGATCCAGCCGATGACTGCCTTCCGCCAGGAATGCAAGGATCATGGCTATGGCATCTACATCATCTCCAACCTGAATGAGGATTCCGCGCGTTTCATGCAGGAACGCTACGCGCTCTTCGACGGCCTGGACGGCGCCATCCTCTCTTATCAAGAACACTTGCTCAAGCCCGATCCGCAGATGTTCTGGCTGTTGCTGACGCGCTATGCGCTGCGCCCAGAGACCTGCTTGTTTCTCGATGATTCCCCAGACAACGTAAACGCGGCCCGCCGCATCGGCATGCGGGCCGTGCGCGTGGATGATCCTGCCGCCGCCGTCAAGGAAGCGAGGGAACTGCTGTGCTGAAGCCCGGAACGCTCATCGAAGGGACCATCCGCTCGATGCGCAGGGGCCGCGGCATCCTGCACTATGGCAAAGACACCGTCTTCGTGCAGCACGCCCTGCCCGGCGAGCGAGTCAAGGTACGTATCGGCAAACGCCTGCATGATGGATACAGCGCCGGCCTCACCGCCGTGTGCAAAGCGCATCCTGACCGTGTCAGCCCGCCATGCCCGCTGTACGGGCGCTGCGGCAGCTGCCAGCTCATGCACCTGAGCTACGAGGGACAGTTAAGATGGAAAAAGGAACAGATCAGCCGCGAAGCAAAGAAAGCCGGACTGCCGCTTCAAGTTCATGATGTCATCGGCATGAAAGACCCTTACCACTATCGCAACAAGATGATCATCGGCTTCGGCCGTGATGAAAAAGGCCAGCTCTGTGCCGGCCTGTACGAAGAATTTACGCATCACATCGTGCCTTACCGCCGCTGCCTGATGCATCCAGAACACGGTGACGACATCATCGCCACCATCCTGACGCTCATGAAGAAACTGCGAATTGAGCCTTATGATGAACGCCGCCGACGCGGCTTCCTGCGCCACGTGTTGCTGCGCATGACGCACGATGGCAGCGCGGTCCTCGTCACCCTTGTCTGCAGCGACGACCGCTTTCCCGCGCGCAAGGCTTTTGTCAGCGAGCTGGTACACCGGCATCCCGACATCCATACCATCGTGCTCAACGTCAACCGCCGGCAGACCAGCGTCGTGCTGGGGCAGGAAGAGCGGATCCTGTATGGCCCGGGAATCATCACCGATGAGCTGCTTGGCCACACTTTTGCCCTCTCCGCCTCTTCTTTTTATCAGATCAATCATCTGCAGTGCGAACGGCTCTATGCGCAAGCTTACGCGCTGCTGCAGCCAACAGAAGACATGCGTGTGCTGGATGCCTATTGCGGCATCGGCACGATCGGCCTTGGCATCGCTGGTTCCATCCGCGCGCTGACCGGCGTCGAGATCAACGAACAAGCCGTGAAGAACGCCCGGGAAAACGCCCGCCGCAACCAGATCCGCAATGCCCGTTTCATCTGCGCGGACGCCACCCGCTTCATCATGGCAGAAAGCCAGCGGCATGCGCATTACGACGCCATCATCCTGGATCCGCCCAGAGATGGCAGCACCCCGGCGTTCCTCGATGCCTGCGCCGCGCTGCAGCCTGAACGGATCATCTATATCTCCTGCAATCCATTCACCCAGATCCGCGACCTGAGATACCTCTTGAAAAAAGGCTATCATTGCAGCGACATGTATCTTTTCGACATGTTTCCGATGAGCGATGACGCAGAGTCAGTCTGTCTGCTTGCCCGGCATTGAGCCGGGTTTTTTGATATGGCGCTTCAGCCCTTGCATCAGGCGATAAGCCCGCCATGACCATGGCCGCAGCGGCATCAGAAAGTCTCCCAACAGTTCGATGACATCCGCATGGAAACCGCGTTTGAAGGCAAATACGCCATAACCATCCTGATCTTTCTCAAACAGTCCGCTGATGCCGTAAAAATTATAGGCACGCAGCCCCGCATGCTTCGCCGCGCGGATCATATGCCATTGCATGGCATAGGCCGGGTGAAAATGCAAAAACCGCCCATAGGTTCCGCCCGCCAGATAGATCATTTCCTGACCATAGCAGATGAAGATCCCGCCGCCCATGAGCACCTTGCCTTCCTGCGCATAAGGCTCCAGCTGCCTGACTTCACGCAGTTTCTGCTGAAGCTGATCCAGTTTTTCCCGCAGCATCTTCTGATGCTTGACGCGTTTGCGGCTATATCCCTGGATCTCGCTGAGCTCGGTTTGCTTCTGCATCTGTTCTTTCCTAAGCGCCCGCTGGTATGCCGAAAGGTCCATTTCGGCCAAGATCAGCTTCACCTGACTGCCATAAGCCTGAAACAGCTCACGGTAATAAGTCTCATCCTGTGTATCAAAACCGCGGCGTGCCGCTGTATGATCGATGATCCGCATGAAATCCGGCAGTTTCTCTGGCCCGGCCTGCGTGAGCTTGATCTGATTTCGCTGTGCCCGGCGGATCGCCCAGCGCGTCTGCGCGTCAAAGCGTTGAAACAGTGTCTCTTCATCTTTATTTCTGAGATCGAGCACAGACATCCAGCGGCACTGATTGGCCATGTCATAGCCTCTGGCAAAGCCCTGATGCGCAAATCCGCATGCCTGCAGGTCATCCACGATCTTCTGGTTACAAAAGCCGTCCTCCACGACTTTCCCATCCTGATCATGTTCCTGATAGGGCACATATGGATCGATCTTCAGATACAGCCCATTGCGCTCTTTGGCAAACTGCTTTACGCCCTGACACATCGCTTGCAGCAATTCATGGTCGGCATAGTCGAGCAGAAATCCTCTTGGCGCGTAATAGTAACGATAGCTGCCATGCAGCTTCACGGACACCAGCAGCGTGGCCGCCGCTATTTCCCCATCGCGGCGGATGCCGACATAATGAACATCCCAGCCGCGCAGGGCAAACTTCCTTCCGGAATAGATCGAATTCAGAAAATTCGCGTATGGGTGTACGGACGCAAAGGCGTCATATTCTTTCTCACTCAGTTCCAGCAATGCGGAAAGAGCCATGTTCATCACCTTCCTTATCTGCTCTTTCTCATTCTTCCACATCTCTTTGACACAGATGATACGACCCGGTAGTTACAACCGGTCAATACTGATCCGCAACATGTGTTCTGTCTTTAGCTTTGGCGCTTACAGGATCCATCATCACATCTATGTCATTTCTGAGCATATTTTATGATCCAGCTCTATTTATTTCAAATACTTATGCCATATGCTTTTCCATTACTTTTTTCTATACTATTTCGTAAAAAAAGAGACGTGCGCATCGCACAGCCTCTTATGATCGATATGCTTATTTCAGCTTTCCGTACTGCTCATCATCGACAGCCTCCAGCCATTCGTTGGAGGTGTTTTCACCAGGCACCTCGAAAGCCAGATGCGAGAACCAGCTGTCTTTGGCAGCGCCATGCCAGTGCTTGACGCCTGCCGGGATCATTACTGCGTCGCCTTCGTGCAGCTCGCGGGCTTCTTTGCCCCATTCCTGATACCAGCCGCGGCCGCTGACGCACAGCAGCACCTGTCCGCCGCCTTTGTCGGCATGATGGATATGCCAGTTGTTGCGGCAGCCCGGTTCAAACGTCACGTTGGCGATGAACAGTCCTTCGCTGAGCACCGGATTCAGATAGCTCTGACCGATGAAATACTGCGCAAAGGCATCATTGGGCTTGCCCAGCCCGAACATGCCGCCATGGGTCTGCGGATCATCTTCGCCCCACACCTCCTTGGCCATGTTGAACGCTGCCCATGCCTTCGGCCATCCGGCATAAAATGCCGCGTGCGTGATGATCTCCGCGATCTCCTGACGGGAGATGCCGTTGTTTTTCGCGCTCATCAGGTGATAGCGGAAAGAAGAATCCACCAGTCCCTGTGAAAGCAAGGATACCACTGTCACCAGCGAACGATCACGCAGGGACAGTTTATCTTCTCTGCTCCACACTTCTCCGAATAATACATCGTCGTTGAGTTCTGCGAACTTCGGCGCGAACTCGCCCAGGCTGTCTCTGCCTGCTGTCTGCTTGACGCTCATCTCAAATTCCTCCTATTCCTTTTCTGATCTCATGACGCAGCCAGTCGATCCGCTCAAGCTGCTGCTCCGCGTGATGGATCTGATCCAGCTCCCGCTGCCGCAGCCGTTCCAGCATCTGCAGCCGCTCACTGTCATGCGGCGCTGCCATATACACCTTGACCTCTTGTGTTGAAAGGCCGATGTCATGGAGCGTCACGACCAGGCTCAGGGTCTCAATGTCCCGCTCATCATAATGATCAGGTTGGCCGCTGTGCCAAAGCTGCTCATATTCATCCAGTATGCTCTTGGGGATGCCGCAGCATCTTTCTGCTTCCTCTCTGGTCACGTTTCCACTCTCTTTTCAGACAACTGTATTGTAGATCCCAGCAGCGTGAATGTAAAATACCTGTCTCTTCTTTCACATCATGCCCAAAAAGCATGTCAGAAGAAAAGCAGCCGAAGCTGCTCTTACTGCTGAGAACGAATGAGATTGAGGGTACCGCCGGCACGCAGTGTCTCGATATCCAGCTCACTGAGATCATAGCCGACCTCAAAGCTGATGCCCTTAGTGATATTTTCCACTTTGAGCGTTCCATCCGGGCGCAGCGCTCTGACATGCTCGATGCGCAGTTCATCCATCTCATCGATGCGCGCATAATCTTCCTCATGCACAAATGTCAGCGGCAGGATGCCGAAGTTGATGAGATTGGCCTTATGGATGCGGGCAAAGCTCTTGGCGATGACGGCCTTGATGCCCAGATACATCGGAGCCAGCGCGGCATGCTCACGGCTGGATCCCTGGCCATAGTTTGCCCCGGCGATGATGTAGCCGCCGCCATTGGCCTTGCAGCAGTCATGGAAATCCGCTTTATTGTTCATGAAGACAAACGTAGAGATCTTTTCGATATTGGATCGGTACGGCAGCACCTTGGCGCCTGCCGGCGCGATATGATCGGTCGTGATATTGTCTTCGACCTTGATCATTACCTTTTTGTCGATGGTATCCGGCAATGCCGTGTTCATCGGCAGCGGGCGGATGTTCGGGCCGCGCACGACCTCCACGCTGTGCGGATGCACACGTTCCGGCTCAATGAACATGGACATGTCCGCCTGCATGCGCTGCGGTTCCTGCGGGACCTCGTAGTCCAGCTCAAGCGGGCTGCGCAATTCGCCGCAGACAGCGCTCAACGCGGCCGTTTCCGGAGAGACCAGGCATACCTTGGCGCTCAAGGTCCCGCTTCTGCCATAGAAATTGCGGTTGAAGGTACGCAAGGAGACCGCGTCAGTGATCGGTGACTGTCCCATGCCGATGCACGGGCCGCAAGTGCATTCGAGGATCCGCGCGCCGGCTGCGATCAAGTCGCTGAGCGTGCCGTTGCGAGAAAGCTCCATGAAGATCTGGCGCGATCCCGGAGAGACCGTCAGCGACACATTCGGGTGCACATGCTTTCCTTTCAGGATATTGCCTGCCGAGACCAGGTCATGATAACTGGAATTGGTGCAGCTGCCGATGCAGACCTGATCCACCTTCATGCCGGCGACCTCGCTCACTTTGCACACATGGTCCGGTGAATGCGGCAGCGCGATCATCGGCTCCAGCTGCGCCAGATCGATGGAAATGGTGGAATCGTAGACCACATCGTCATCCGGATACAGCTCGCTGAAATCTTCTTCGCGGCCTTGCTGCTTCAGGAAAGCCAGGGTGTTCTCATCGCTGGGGAACAACGAAGAAGTCGCACCCAGTTCCGCGCCCATGTTGGTGATGGTGGCGCGCTGCGGGACGCTGAGGGTCTTCACGCCGTCACCATAATATTCCAGCACACAGCCTACACCGCCCTTGACGCTGAGCAGCTGCAGCACCTTCAAGATGATGTCCTTGGAGCTGACCCCGCGGCGAAGCTGATTTTTCAGCTCTACACCGATGATCTTCGGCATCCGCAGATGGAAGGGCCGCCCAGCCATGGCACACGCCACATCCAGTCCGCCGGCGCCGATGGCCAGCGAACCGATGCCTCCAGCTGTCGGTGTATGCGAATCAGATCCAAGCAGCGTGCAGCCTGGTTTTGCAAAGCGCTCCAGGTGCACCTGATGGCAGATGCCGTTGCCGGCCCGTGAATACAGCACGCCGTGCCGCGCTGCCACGGTCTGCAGATACTTGTGATCATCCGCGTTCTCAAACCCGCTTTGCAATGTATTGTGATCGACGTAGCTTACGCTCAGGTCGGTCTTCACCTGATCCACGCCCATCGCTTCCAGCTGCAGATAGGCCATGGTGCCGGTTGCGTCCTGCGTCAGCGTCTGGTCGATACGTATCGCGATCGGTTCCCCGCGGACGATGACTCCTTCCCGCAGGTGATTCTGAATGATTTTTTCTGTCATGCTCGGCATGATTCCAACTCCCCTCTTTTCAATCAAACAATCGTATTATAGCACAAAATGAAAAAGAATATGGAAAATGTTTCATTTTTTATGAAAATATGTGATATAATTATGAAAATTACATTGAAAGGAGTGATCAGATGGAGTCATATTTCGATTCCTGTTTTCAGCTGGCAGTGACACAGAACCAGATCGACAATGACCTATACCGTCTGTATAACGTAAAAAAAGGACTGCGCAATGAGGACGGCACCGGCGTGAGGATCGGACTTACCCGCATCGCCGATGTTGTCGGCTACGAATATAAGGACGGAACCAAGATGCCCTGCGAAGGAAAGCTGATCTATCGCGGCTACGAGATCCGCGCGCTCGTGGAAAACAAGCCGCACATGGGCTTTGAAGAGACATGCTTCCTGCTGCTGTTTGGCTGGCTTCCCAGCGCCGCGCAGCTGCAGCGCTTCCACGAAACGCTGACGCGTGCCTATGAGCTTCCGCACCGTTTCATGGAGGCCAATATCCTCCCGACACATTCCAGCCACTTGATGAACCGCCTGCAGCAGATGGTGCTGGCGCTGTTTGACTATGACGAAGCCCCGGAAAACACATCGCCGCTGAACACGCTGAGACAAGGCGTAGAGCTGCTGGCCCGCATGCCGGCGCTGATCACCTCGCTCTTTCAAGTGAAGCAGCACCATTATGACCGGCAGTCACTGACGATCCATTACCCGCAGGAGGAGCTTTCTATCGCGGAAAACATCTTGTATCTGCTCAGAGAGGATCACAGCTACACCCCGGCGGAAGCTGCCGCGCTCGATGTGCTGCTCATGCTGCATGCGGACCATGGCGGCGGCAACAACTCCACCTTCACCAACGTGGTCGTCGCGTCCACCGGCTCTGATTTCTTCTCTACCATCAGCGCCTCCATCGGTTCGCTGAAAGGCCCCCGACATGGCGGAGCCAACTTGCGCGTCGTGGAGATGATGGCTGCCATGCAGGAAGAGATCGGCCTTGACCCGAGCGATGAACAGCTTCGCGATATCCTGATGCGCCTGCTCAACCGTGATTTCTATGACCATGCCGGCCTGATCTATGGCATCGGACATGCCATCTATACCCTTTCTGATCCCCGTGCCGAGATCATCCGTTCTTACTGCGAGCGGCTGGCCAAAGAAAAAGGAAGGGAACAGGAATTCACCTTCTACCGCCGCTTCGAACAGATGGCCATCACCATCATGAAAGAAGTCAAAGGCATCGATGTCTGTGCCAATGTCGACCTGTACAGCGGCTTTGCCTATACGATGCTCAATATCCCCCGGGAGCTCTATACTCCCCTGTTTGTGTGCAGCCGTATATCCGGATGGCTGGCTCATAACATCGAAAATAAATTATACGACGGAAGGATCATGCGTCCGGCTACCCGTTATGTCGGTGAACTGCATGAATATGTCAAGATGGAGGAACGCAATGATGAAGACTGTTACCGTATTTAAAGGCGATGGCATCGGCCCTGAGATCACCGATGCCGTATTGAAGATCCTAAAGGCCGCCAAGGCTCCGCTTGCCTATGAGATTTTCCAGGTAGGCCTGCCGCTGTATGAGCAAAGCGGCGAGCTGGTCAGCGAAGAAGCCTTCGCTTCTTTTGAAAAGACCAAGGTGCTCTTAAAATCCCCGATCACTACTCCGGTAGGATCAGGATTCCGCTCTGTGAATGTCATGCTCAGAAAAAAATATGACTTGTACGCGAATGTGCGTCCGGCTCGCAGCAACCCGGCCATCGTCACGCCGTTCCCTGATGTCGACATCGTCACTTTCCGGGAAAACACCGAAGACCTATATGTGGGCGTAGAGGAGCAGATCGACGAAGATACGGTGCACGCGACCAAGATCATCACGCGCGGCGCCAGCGAGCGCATCGTGCGCGACGCGTTTGCCTATGCCAGAGCAAACGGCCGCCGCCGGGTGACCTGCGTGCATAAAGCCAATATCCTGAAGATGAGCGATGGGCTCTTCCTCTCGGTATTCCGTCAGATCGCGGCCGGATATCCGGATATCCAGGCAGATGAGCGCATCGTGGACAACATGTGCATGCAGCTGGTGCAGCATCCTCAGGAATACGATGTGCTGGTGATGCCGAACCTGTATGGCGATATCCTCTCAGACCTGACCAGCGGCCTCATCGGCGGGCTCGGCCTTATGCCAAGCGCTAACCTGGGCAGTGAATACGCCATGTTTGAAGCCGTGCATGGCAGCGCCCCTGACATCGCGGGCAAGCACATTGCCAATCCGACGGCGTTGCTGTGGTCAGCGTGCATGATGCTGGATCACCTTGATGAGCAGCAATGCGCGCAGAAGATCAGGGACGCGGTCGATCAAGTGCTCATGGCGCATGAACACCTTACCCCGGATCTGGGCGGAAATGCCACGACCGAGGAATATACCGAAGCGATCATTGCCGCGCTTCGCTGAACACAAAAAAACGCGATCATCCGCGTTTTTTTTCATTCCCAAAGTTGCTGCCTATTCACGCGCAGCCGGCCGGCTGTGACATCGATCAGCGCATACGAGCCCGCTTCGCCCTTGCGTCCACGACACAGCGAACCAGGATTGACAAGCCGGATCCCATTGATCGTGACATCGCCAAACACATGGGTATGCCCATGAAATACTGCCTGGCAGCCTTGCTGAAGCGCCAGCGCTGCCAATGCCTCTGCGCTGCGCATCAGCATATCCGCAAAAGGATCAGCACTGTCTTTCAGATATGGCCAGATCTTCAGCTCTGCCTGATGCCCATGGATCAGCAAGATGCGCATGCCGGCCGCCGCGATGATCTTCTGCTCTGGCAGCAGGTAAGAGGAGGGATCATGGTTTCCCCTGACGATCTTGAACCCGCGCAGATGCAGCGGAGAAAAACCGATATCGCCAAGGTGGATATACAGATCCAGTCCGGGGCAGGCACGGATGACTTGCTCACATCGTTTCCGCTCGCCATGAGTATCGCTCATCAGCAAGATCTTCATGTTCAAAAAGGCTGCGCTTTCGCGCAGCCTGCTAACGGTTCAAGATGTCGATGATCGGCTGATAGTAGTCGTAGCGGCCGTCTACATACTGCAGCGCATCATACGCAATGCACTTTGCCTTGTCCAGATCGATATCCTCATAGACATGAGCAAAACGATAATAGACATAATCCTTGATCTTATTGTCACGGATGATGTAGCCATAATCCGCGTCACCGCGGCCATAATCCTCATGCAGGATATACAGATCGGCAATGTCCATCATCAGCTCATTGTTATAGGCAGCAAACAGATCCTCAAACTGAGAGAGGATCGCATAAGCGAAATTCTCATAGAATTTGACATCATCATATTTCCACTGCGGGAGCACACGGCGTGCCAGAGCCATGAAGTGCTTCATGAAGGCCATCAGGTCGACGCGCACGATCTCGCTCATTCCTTCTTCATCGCGGATGCTGCGATGCTGGGCGATCATGAGCAGACGCTCCCAGAGATGGAATTCACTCAGATATTCCTCACCGTCTTTTTCCAGATCATCGCTGAGGACATAGGCACAGGCCGCCGTCGCTGCATCAGCCATCTTCGGGAAATCACTGGCCTTGAAGTCCATCGTATCTGCGACCTTTCTGACCGTCACTTCAGTCAGGTCGCTGTCATAGCCGTCCTCATCATAATCGAATGAATCCCCGTTCAGCCGGAAATCCTCGTTGATCTTTGCCACGATCACGGCCAGGTCAGATTCATGCATCAGCTCCCGTGCGTAATCATCATACGTATACGTGACCCCCATCGCCTGCATCATGGCGATGCAGGAATCCATGCTGAATTTCTCATACTGCGCCAGCTTGTCTTGCTTCGCGGTCTTCTTTGCTTCTGCTGCCGGCTCCTGCTTGATCGCGGTTTTTGATTCCGGCTTTACCTCAGCCTTCGCTTCCGGCTTCACCTCGGCCTTGGCGGCAGGCTCAGCCTTTTTTACGCTCTTTTTGGCGGCCGGTTTCTTGGCAGCTGCTTTTTTCGCTGCCGGCTTCTCCGCCTTTTTCACCGTCTTCTTTGCCGCCGGCGCACTCTTCTTCGCGGTGCTCTTCGCTTCCGCTTTTACGGTCGTTTCTTCTTTTTTTTCTGCAGGATCCTTGGCCTTCGTCGAGGATTTTACGGTCGTTTTCTTTTCTGCCATCGGTTACCCCTCCAATATCACATATCTGCCCGCAGGCAGACATATCTCTCTCTTTACCGCTATTATAGCACAGTTTCATCATGATACAAAGCGTTCTGTCATTTTTCGGAAAGCACTTTCATTTTGCGTCATTACTTCCTAAAATTCGACTTTACGACTTTGGATCGAGGAAAAACCACAGCTCCATCACCATCTTCACTGATTTGCGAAAATAGCGCTGACGATAATGATAAACTTCCGCATCCCGCCAGCGCGCGCATGCATAGGGCTGGCCGGGAAGCCAGTCCTGATAAAAGCGCTTGCGCAGCTTCGCGGCCTTCATCGTCAAGGAGGCCTGCATATGATAAGGCATCGGCACCTTCACGACCAGCTGTCCTTTTTCCAGCCGCAGCGTCTCAAGCGAACGATCAGCCTCGGTCGTGACATCCCCCATGAAGAGCTGTTCTTCTCCAGTCATCACCATCGTGTATACCGGCTTTCGCTGATGTCTGATCTTCGGCTTGATCTTCGCATAACGTCTGCCTAATTCCTGCAGATCATCAAACAGCGTCCTTGCTTCATATGGCATCTTCACGCCGCTGATGATCAGTGCTTCTTGCAGGCGCTCCGTTTCAAACATCAGTGAGTCGCTCCTCCGGCAGCCGTGATATCTGCGTCATTTTCCAGGATCGCCTCAATGGCGGTCTCGATGCCGCTGGCGATGTCCTGCAGATTCATTCCGGGAGTGCCAGCCGGCTGATCCACGGTCTGTTCCGTCGCATAGGGCACATGCATAAAGCCGCCTCGGATCTGCGGGAATTCCGTATTGAGCGCATGGAGCACTCGGTACATCATCGCATTGCACACATAAGTGCCAGCCGTATAGGAAACGGCCGCAGGCAGCCCCTTCGCCTTGATCTTTTCCACCATGGCATAAACCGGAAGCTGGGTGAAATACGCTGTCGGCGCGCCAGGCACCAGCGGTTCATTGCGCGGCTGATTGCCCTCATTATCCGGGATGCGCGCCTGTGCATAATTGATGCCGACAAACTCAGGTGTCAGCTGCGAGCGGCCGCCAGCCTGACCGATGCACAACACGAAATCCGGCTGTGTCGCGCGGATGGCGGCAATCGCCTTATCTGGTCCGCTGTTAAATACCGTAGGCACCTCCAGCTTGATGACTTCGGCATCCATGATCTGCTTTGGCAGCAGCTTAACGGCCTCATAGGCGGGATTGATGGATTCTCCTCCGAACGGATCAAATCCAGTAACCAGTATCTTTCTCATGATATCCTCCTAACACATGACGATCATGTAGATGATCTGCAGCACGAGCATGATGACGCCGACCAGCACCTGCTTCTTGATGACACCGTTTTTGTCTTTCATTTCCAGGACGGCGACCGGCACCATGTTAAAGTTGGCAGCCATCGGGGTACACAGCGTTCCGCAGTAGCCGCAGGTCAATGCCAGCGAGCCGACCACGACCGGATCGGCCCCAAGGGAAAGCACGAAAGGCGCGCCGATCCCCACGGTCATGACCGTGATGGCAGCGAACGCATTGCCCATGATCATCGTGAAAACGGCCATGCCCACGCCATATACGATGATGCCGATCACGATGTTTCCGCTGGGGATGACATTGGACACCAGCTGCGCGATGACATTACCTACGCCGGCTGCCGTAAATACGGAACCAAGGGCAGCCAGCAGCGTCGGCAGCATGCTCAGCGGTCCGACGATGTCCATCATGCGCCGGCAGTCTTGCAGGAAGATCTTCGGCTTGTTGTCACGCGAATAGATCATCAGGATGATCACTGCCACGAACACGCCCACGCCCATGCCGACCAGCGGAGAGATCGAAGTGAACAGCGCGGCGGCCAGCGCAAAGACCCCGATGCTCAGGGCCGGGACGAACACCTTCATCCCGATCTTGCGATAATTGTTCTGTGCCTCTTCCGCGGAGGGATCAGACTGTGAGCCGCGGCTGACCTGGCGCAGGATCGGCACAGCGACCATCACGCACATCAGGATGCCAGTATACAGCGATGGGATCCAGGGGCCGAGCACGAACATCAGCCCCAGCGTGAGCCAGAAGACAAAAGTGCCATAACGCTTTTGATTGCCTTTATCTCTGAGATTGGCTGCAGCCGTATAAATACAGATCAGGCCGATGACAAAATACAGCACTTCCAGCAGCTTGTCAGAAAGCGTCACTTCCGCGCTCAGAAAATATGTGATCGGGTCTTGCATCATGCCTCACCTGCCTTCTGCCGTCTCTTGGTCAGCTGACGGTCCTTTAAATAATAATAGACGATGGCCACGCCCACGGCGATCAGCGCCACCGGGATCTGCACCATGGTCAGATCGAGCAGCTCCACTTCATATCCCAGATCGGCCAGCGTAGACTGTACCAGCAGCATGCCGCTGGTGCCTACGAACAGCACCTGACCGAAGAACCATGCCACATTATCCATGCCAGCAGACATGCCTTTGAGCTGCTCAAGATGATCCGGATCGATCGGATGGCCGTCTCTTTCCACCGCTGCGGTCGCCATCGGCATCACGATCGGGCGGATGAATCCTGCTGCGCCGCCGAAACTGATGTTGAAGGCCGCGAAGAACAGACGGAACACACCATAAATACCGATCACCATGCCGGCAGTCGCGTTCTTGAACCGCGTCATCAGATGGCTCGCGGCCTGTTTCAGACCATTTCGTTCCAACGTGCCGGTGACCAGAAACACGATGATGAACGTGCACATGCTCCGGTTAGATACAAAGCTTGAACCCAGTGTTTCCAGGAAAGTCAGCAGGTCCATGCCGCTGACGAGGGCCGTGACGACCGCGGCTGCCATGATGATCAGGATAGAGTCCATCTTCATCACAAAGCCGACGATGACGATCACGATGCCCAAAAGCTTCAGTAAATCCAAGTCAATCACCCTTTCTTCCTGACTTATGTTTTTCATTATAATATGGAACAACTTTTCTTTCAACCGATGAAAGCGACACGTCACGTTTTGAAATTTTTTACAATAGGTCATCTACTTATACAGATTACTGCAGAAAATCGGTCATATTTCTTAAATGTGAACATCCTGTGAACTGATATTCACCAGTATTTCACTCTTTTCACACAACGTTCTCCTTTACATGAAAAATGATTGCGTGTATATTAAAAAACGTGGATTTTCACATAATTCAAGTGAATTCCTGACATATTATTTTTATATACTTCAGCATGTAAAAAGGAATGAGAAAAGGAGGCATTTCTTATGAACGAAAAGAACAGATTCAATGAGACCGAGACCGAAATGAACGAAGGCGCTATGCCTGAGGAAACGGTTTCTGAAACAGAGGAAACAGGGGATCAGACAACAGAGACATCCACAGCGCCGGATGCGGAAACAGCCGAAGCTGCTGTTGAAGCAGAGGAAACATCTGCCGCGGATGCGGAGACCGCAGAGGCATCTGCTGCAGATGCAGAGATGAGCGAAGCAGATACGCAGGGGGAAGGCATCGCTGAGGAAGCGCAGCCCAGCAATGAGGATGCCGCGGAAACAGACAGCGAGCCTGTCATCGAAGTCACAGCGCATGAGCAAAGCGATGGAGCCGCATCCGATTCCTTCACCACACAAGGAGAACGCATCGTGGACGCACAAAGCGCTCCGGCATCCGGAAACAAAGTGCTGAAGGCGAAGAAAGCGCCTAAGCTCATCCAGATGACAGCGGGACGCGTTGCCATGCTGATCGTCATCTGTCTGGTCGTTTCCCTGATCGGCGGCCTGGGCGGTTCCTATATCGTGTCCGGCATGGGCAGTTCCAGCGTGATCTACCGCGATACTTCCGGTACGGTCAACGCGACATCCGATTCATCGGGCACGATCAAATCAGTAGTGGAGCAGTGCGCGGATGCAGTCGTAGAGATCCAGACTGAGTCGATCTCCAGCGGCGGCAGCCTGTTCCAGCAGTACATCAGCAGCGGCGCCGGCAGCGGCGTCATCCTGACCCAGGACGGCTACATCGTGACCAACCATCATGTGATCGAAAACGCGACATCCATCCTGGTGCGCACGCGTTCCGGCGATGAATACAACGCGCAGCTCATCGGCTCTGACCAGCAGAGCGACCTGGCTGTGCTTAAGATAGATGCCAGCGGACTGACACCGGCCGTGCTCGGCGATTCCACGAAGCTTGAGGTCGGCGACCTCGCGGTCGTCATCGGCAATCCGCTTGGCGAACTGGGCGGCACCGTGACCAGCGGCATCATTTCCGCGCTGGATCGTGAAGTCACCATCGATGGACAGGTCATGACGCTGATGCAGACCGACGCGGCAGTCAACCCGGGCAACTCCGGCGGCGGACTGTTCGACGCCAATGGCGATCTTGTCGGCATCATCAACGCGAAGTCCAGCGGCAACAACGTAGAAGGTCTCGGATTTGCGATCCCGATCTCCAACGCTACCGACATCATCGATGAATTGATCGCTAACGGCGAAGTGACTTCCCGTCCGACGCTTGGCGTCAGCCTGTATGAAGTAACTGATGCCAATAGCGCGGCACAGCTTGGCGTAGATTCCACCGGCGTGTATATCGTACAGATCGTACAAGGCGGCAGCGCGGATCTTGCTGGCCTGCAGACTGGCGACCGCATCGTCTCTGTGGACGGAACAGAGATCACCAGTGCGGACGAAGTACGCGCGGCGCTGAATGAACACAGCACCGGCGATCAGATGAACATGGTGATCGAGCGAAACGGCGATACGATCGAAGTGAGGGTCTCACTGTAACGGGTTTCATCCAGTATACGCAAAAACATCAGAATTTGCTCAACTTTGAGCGTTCTGATGTTTCTTTTTACTTTTTTAGCGGTATAATGAATATATATGGAGGTATCAGTTATGGAAGAAAGAATCAGAAAGAGAAAAATCGTTTTGGTCGGAACCGGTTTCGTAGGAATGAGCTTTGCTTATTCACTGCTCTCTGAAAAGGGCATCAACGAACTGGTTCTCATCGACATGAACAAAGACAAGGCCATCGGAGAACAGATGGACCTCAGCGACGGCCTTCCGTATGCAGATTCTAAAATGAGCATCAAGGCCGGCGAATACGACGAATGCGGAGATGCCGATATCGTCGTGATCACCGCCGGGGCCGCACAGAAACCTGGCCAGACCCGTCTGGAACTGGTCGGCATCAATGCCCGTATCACTAAAGATGTCGCTACCCAGGTGAAAAATGCCGGATTCAAGGGTATCCTCGTCGTAGCCAGCAACCCGGTCGACATCATGACTTATGTGGCGTACAAAGCCAGCGGACTGCCGAAGGAACACGTCATCGGTTCCGGAACCATCCTGGATACGGCTCGTCTGCGCTACAATATTTCCAAGCGTCTGGGCATGGCGCCTAGCAATGTCCATGCCTACATCCTCGGCGAGCACGGTGACTCCAGCTTCGTGCCATGGATCCACTGCTACCTGGGATGCAAGAACCTCCTGGAGTATATCGATGAAGAGGATAACCTCTCCCTGGAAGACCTGCAAAACATCTACCTGGAAGTGCGCAATGCCGCTTATGAGATCATCGACCGCAAGAAAGCGACATATTATGGCATCGGCCTGGCACTGAAACGCCTGGTATCCTGCCTGCTTAATGATGAAAAAGCCATCCTGACTGTCTCTACTTATCAGAACGGCGAATACGGAAGAGAAGGCTACTACATCGGTGTCCCGGCCGTCGTCGGCAACAATGGTGTGGAGAAGATCATCCGTCTTTCCCTGAATGAGATGGATCAGAACAAATTTAACAATTCCTTCGATACGCTGAAAGCGACCATCGAAGAAAACCTGCAAGAGGTTCTGGCTGACCTGAACTGATTCCCGATACAAAAAAACCGTGGACAAAAGCATTCCCTGAGAAGCTTTGCCACGGTCTTTTTCTATGGGGCCTTATAACCTCTTTTCAAAATTGCCGCTGATGCTCATGCCTTCGCTGAAAATGACAAAAGCATGCTCATCCAGCGTATAGATGATCTTCTTCAGCTGTCCTTCCTCATACTTGTTGATGGCGCAGACAAGGATCAGTGTCTCCGCATCTGTATAAGCGCCGGCCCCTTTCCAATACGTGACGCCGCGTCCCATCTCATGCATGATGGCAAACTGCACATCGATGTTCTTGGTAAAGATCATCGCAGTCATGTTGATGTTCTGATAATGCGTATGATCACATACACTGTACATGACGACCATGTAAATGATCGAATAGATGGCAGTCTCCAGGTTGAACATCAAAGCGCAGATGCCATACAGCACCGCATTGACCACCATGGAAAGCTGTCCGACCGTGATCGGAAAGTTTTGCTTGGACAGAAAAAAGCCGATGATATCGGTACCGCCGCAGCTTCCGCTGCTGCGCAGCGTCAGTCCGACGCCAAGTCCGCTGAGGATGCCGCCGATCAGACAGGAAGCGAGCACATCGCCCAGGATCGGCTCCTGCGGGATCGGCACCAGCGACATCACCGCCGTCTGCACGATGATGCTGATGACGGTCTTCCAGAAAAAGCCCCTTGAGATCGAACGAAACGCCAGCAGGAAAAGCGGGATGTTGAGCAGCAGATTGATGATGCCCGCCACATCGAACCCGGCCGCAAACGGCATGAGCGGCACCAGCAGCGTACGCAGGATCTGCGCGATGCCGACGATGCCAGCGCTGTACAGACTGAGCGGCACGATCAGCAGATTGACAGATGCCGCGAACAGCGCGCTGCCCGCCACCACCATGAGATATTGTTTCCATTCCCTTGTTTTCTCCATTATTCCAACCCCTTGTCTTTAGGCATTGTAGCATAAATGCAGAACGGATTGAAGAGCAGGAAATACGTTATTCTCCGCTCCCGCTGCTTTTCGTGTATAATGAGATGCAGGATAATGAGAAAGAAGGAATACGAATGGTACACATCGGCAATGACTGGGATCAGCTGCTCGCTGATGAATTCAAAAAAGACTATTATCAAAGGCTGCGAAAGTTCCTCGCTTATGAATATGCGCATTATCATGTCTATCCGGATATGTATGACATCTTCAACGCATTGAAGCTCACGCCGTATCATCAAGTGAAGGCCGTGATCCTCGGTCAGGATCCTTATCATGGCAAAGGACAGGCACACGGCCTGTGCTTCTCCGTGCAGCGCGGCGTCGCCCCGCCGCCGTCTTTGCAAAACATCTTTGCGGAGCTGCATCGTGATGTCGGTTTTCAGATTCCTGATCATGGCTGCCTCGAAAAATGGGCCAGACAAGGCGTGCTGATGCTCAACACCGTGCTCACGGTAAGAGAGGGGCAGCCGAATTCACACGCAAACAAAGGCTGGGAGATCCTGACCGATCAGATCATCCGGCTGCTCGACGCGCGTCCCGCCCCGCTTGTCTTCTTGCTCTGGGGCAGGAATGCCAAGGCCAAGCAGTCACTGCTCAGCAGCCCCGCGCATCTCATCCTGGCCACTTCGCACCCGAGCCCTTATTCTGTCAACTATGGCTTTGCGGGCTGTGCGCATTTTTCAAAGGCCAATGCCTTTCTGCAGGCAAATTATATCGCGCCGATAGACTGGCAGCTCTAAAAAAAACTGTGCGCACACAGTTTTTTTATGCCTTGCGATAATATTCATCGACCTGCGCCTTGAGCTCACTGAGCGTCATCCAGCGCTCCATCTTCATTTCAAGCTGCTGCACCAGTGCATCGCGCTGTGCTGACAGCTCTTCTATCTTTCGGAAGTCCTCACAATTTCCCATCGCTTCATCCAGCTGCGCGATCTGTCCTTCGAGCGCCGCGATATCTTCTTCCATGTGTTCGAGTTCCTGCTTTTCTCTGGTGCTCATCTTCGGCGCGTCATGCCTTGGCTTTTCCCGTTCTTTTTCCGGCGGCGCGGACACGCTTCTTATCTGCAGGTCATTGACGCTGTACCCGCCGATGCGCCGCTCGATTCGCTGATCACGAAAGATGAGCAGAGAATCACAGATGCGGTCCAAGAAATAACGGTCATGCGAGACCGTCACGATGATGCCGGGAAATTGATCGAGATAATCTTCCAGGATCGTCAGCGTGGTGATATCCAGGTCATTCGTCGGCTCATCGAGAAACAGCACATTGGGCGCGCCCATGAGCACCCTGAGCAGATAAAGGCGGCGCTTCTCACCGCCGGAAAGCCGGCCGATCGTATTGTATTGCAGATCCTTGTCAAAAAGAAACTGCTCAAGCATCTGCGCGGCGCTCCGCCTTCCCTGCGCGGTCTCGATCTGATCGCTGACTTCCCGGATGTAGTCAATGACGCGCATGGAATGATCCATCTGTTCATGGCCCTGATGAAAGAAACCGATCTTCACGGTCTCCCCGTGGATGACTTCCCCGCTGTCAGGCTGTTCCTCTTTGGCCATGATCTTCAGCAGCGTCGTTTTGCCGCAGCCATTTTCCCCAATGATGCCGATGCGGTCGCTGCGCTTGAGCTGCAAGCTGAAATCCGCAAAGAGGCGATGGCTGCCATACCGCTTGCTCAAATTCACACATTCAATGGTCTTGCGGCCCAGTCTGGCAGAACGCAGGTTCAGATCCAGCGTTTCATCCGCTTTTTCATGCTGGGTCTCGCTCAGCTGGGCAAAGCGCTCCAAACGGGCCCTGCTTTTGGTGGTACGAGCCTGCACCCCGGCACGCACCCATTCCAGCTCTTTGCGCAGCAGGCTGCGGCGCTTTGCCTCTTTGCTTTGCGCAAGCTGCAGCCGTTCTTCCTTGGCTGCCAGATATGCCGAATAATTGGCTTCATACGTATAGATGCGTGCATGAGACAGCTCCAGCATCTTCGTGCAGATCCGCTCCATGAAATAGCGGTCATGAGTCACCATGAGCAAAGCGGACGTGCGTTTCTGCAGATATTTTTCCAGCCACTCGATCATCATCGCGTCCAGATGATTGGTCGGCTCATCCAGGATAAGCAGATCACATGGCCGCAGCAAGGCCCGAGCCAGCGCCACGCGCTTTTTCTGCCCGCCCGAAAGCACATCGCACTTTGCGGACATGTCATGCATCCCCAGCCGCTCAAGGATGGCGCGTGCCTCATATTCATTGACATCCCGCGCGCTGGCAAGCACCTCCTGCAAGATGGTCGCCCCAGCCTGGAAATGCGGATCCTGATCCAGCATCGAGATGCGCAGGTCCCGGCGGTAAGTGATCGTACCCGCGTCCGCCTTCTCTTTGCCGGCGATGACGCGCAGCAGCGTGCTCTTGCCGGTCCCATTTATCCCGACCAGCGCGATGCGGTCCTTCTCTTCGATGGCAAAGCTGACATCTTCCACGATCTTCCTGATATTCTGCATCTTGTACAGATGCTCTGCACTGACTAACATAATTTCACCTGCTCATTGAAACGCAGCCCTTTTGGATAACGGTTCTTGATCCAGACGCCATCGCCTTTGCCAAACCCGAGCGGAAAGCCCTGATAGCGCAGACAGACAAAGCCGCGCTGGGTGCCGGCAAGCGGATGACCCTTCAAAAATTGTTCGCACTGAGACAGATCCAGTTCCTGCACATGGCGCATGGATGGCTGCAGCGCCGCGGCCATATAAAAATGATGATGCGGCTCAAACCGCTTCTTCACGACATCGCCGATACGGATCCCCTGACGCAGCACCCGGATCTTGCCCAGCTGCACGAAGGGCTGCAGGCGGCCATAGACCGTATCTTTTTCCTGCATCAGATGCAGAGCCGGATCATTCAGCTGATCTTTCAAAAACGTCTGCACACAGGTCTCTGCCGGTTTCTCTTTCCGCTCTTTCAAGGCGCGGCGTATGCCATCACCGCGGCGGCGCAGCTTGGCGATGAAATGTCCTTCGCCCTGATCCATCGGAAAGATGCGGCGCACCTTCGCGGAATCAAAGCCCTCTAACGGCAATCCGCCGCGGCCAAAACTGACCCCGCAGTCAAGCAGCTCCATATCTGGAAACTGTTCCAGGAAAGCTTTGATCGTCTCTTCGTTTTCCTCTCTGGCATATGTGCAGGTGGAATAGACCAGAATGCCGCCCGCTCTGAGCGCATCATGGGCGGATGCGAGGATCTCTCGCTGCCGCTGCGCGCAGAAGCGCACATGTTCTTCGCTCCACTCTTCCATCGCCTGTTCGTGTTTGCGCAGCATTCCTTCCCCGCTGCATGGCGCGTCGACCAAGACCCGGTCAAAGCAGCCAGCCAAAGCGGAACACAGCGACGCAGGATCGCTGTTGCTTACGGCATACTCTGAAAAACCGAGCCGTTCCATGTTGGAAAGCAAGGCCATGGCTCGTTTGGGCTCGATCTCATTGCTGAGGAGAAAGCCGGTATGGGCCAGCCTGGCCGCGATCTGTGTGCTTTTCCCTCCTGGGGCGGCACACAGATCGAGGATCCATTCATGCGGCTGCACATCGAGAACCTCTACTGCGCTCGATGCGCTTGGTTCCTGCAGATAAAATGTCCCTGCGGCATGAAGCGGGTGTAATCCGAGATGTTCCCGGGTCACATAAAATGACTGCGGGCAGATGGGGCTTGGCCGACATTCCCAATCAGCCAGCCGCAAGAAGGCCGCCACATCGCAGCGTACCGTATTCACCCGCAGCCCGCGAAAACGCGGCTGCTGCAGACAAGACAGCCAATCCTCATATTCGTCTTGCAGATATTCCCGCATCCGGGCCAGAAAAGCTTCTTTCATGCTTTCACTCTCCTCACATAAATAAAATGGCCGTGTGGGACAGCCATTTCCTCAATCCGCATCTGTTTTTGGCTGCTGTTTGCGCAATGCCAGCATCTTTCTGGCAGTCAGCGCGGAAGCGAATGACATTGTGACCAGCTGCACCGCAAGCTGATCCGCATGACGCTCACGCAAAGACTGCTCACGCTGCTGCCCCAGCACCTGAGCGGCAACCATCTGCAGCGCTAGTTCCTGTTCTTCGCAAAAACGATCATAGGCTTCCTGCGGGCCGAGCTTCTCCAGCTGAAACTGAATGCCCTCTTTGATCTGCGAGATGGAAAGCATCTGCTTCATGAGCGTGATCACGATCAGCGACGCGATATGCTGCGCATTATATCGCTTTTTTTCCGGCTTGGGGATCAAGCCGGCCTTGACATAATTATTGATCATCGAACTGGTGATGACCGCATCTTCCTCTTCGAACAGCACTGAAAGATATTTGCGGACAAGCGTGATCAGCTGATCCATATAGATATCAAATTCCGGCAGCTCCTTCCAGCGCGGCAGCCGGTAGTCCATGACCTGATGACAGAATGTCTTCATCTCTTCGCTCACCATCCGCGCTCACCTCTTTTCCGATATCATTCATTATATTATCGAACAAATCAAACGTCAATGATCAGCGATATCTGGTCTCGACGAACCAGCGTGCCTGCGCATAAAAGATGCTGCGCTGACTGCCAGCGATACGGCAGCGGTAACAGAGTGCCCGCTGCCCATCTGTCACAGCGGATTCTTTGCGCTCCAGGATCGCGTCGATCCGATAGCGCTTGCCATCATCCCAGATCAGGGTCAGCGGCGTCAGGATCCCCTGACGATCACATACCGTGATCATGCTCACATAATGTCTGTATGTCTTCATCCGATCCCTCCATACATCTCATTATAGGTCATTTGGTCAATTTACGCAACATATACGCAACAGATATCGTTTTCATGCATCAATGTTGCTCACAACATGAGAACCAGCTATAATAATGTAAACAGGAGGGATATCATGACGCTTCAGCAGATCATCCAGCAATATCGCCAGAGCAGCGGCAGCTCTTATGAGACCATCGCTCGCCAGCTTCACGTCACACGCTCTACGGTCTGCCGGTGGGCAAAAGGTGAGATCCGCACCATGCAGACAGAAACGAAGCAGCGCCTTTCCGCGTTGATCCATCATGACGTCGATGAATTGCTTGAGCAGGAGTCGCATTTTCTGCAAAAGCCCATACTGGGCACGATCAAAGCGGGGTATGACATGTTCGCCGCACAGCAGATCTTAGGGTATGAAAGCGTCAGCGAACACGATGCGGCCATCGGCGACTTCTTCCTGAAGGTGCGCGGCAGCAGCATGATCCATGCCGGCATCTGCGACGGCGACCTGCTCTATGTCCGTGCCTGCACCCAGGTGCGAAGCGGCGACATCGCTGTCGTGCTGATCGCGCAGGAAGAGGCGACCGTAAAAAGGGTCATCCTGAAGGATGACCTGATGGTGCTGGAAGCGGCCAATCCAGAAGTGGAGAACCGCTATTTTACCAAACAAGATGTCCGCGAGCTGCCAGTGCGCATCATCGCCCGCGCCATCTTCAGCAAGACCTATTTTTAAGCAGCTTCTCGCGCAGGATGCCTTCATAGCTCCCTTCGCGCATCGTTCCTTGCGGCAGGTAGCCCTGACGCGCATACCAGGCGTTCAAGGGGCCATTGCCCAGCTGCGCGTCGAGGCGCACTGCTTCCAGTCCTTCCTGCACTGCCTTGGTCTCGGCAAACCGCAGCAGCTTCGCGCCGGTGCCGGGATATGCGGCATCCGCGGTCAGATGATGGACATAAAGCGCCGGGATATGTGTCTCCCAGCGATCATCTTCTTCTAACAAGGCTGCCATCCCGCAGATTTCCTCATCCTGCGCGACAAAGATCTCTCCGGCTTCGATGCGGCTCAGGAAATAAGAAGGCGGATAGACACCGAGATAGTCGGTACTGTTCCACTGCCTGATCCCCTGTTCATCCATCCATGCCATGCGCCGCTTGATCAGCGCGATGAGCGCGTCCAGATCCTGGGCCTCTGCTTTTCTGATGTGCATATCTTTCCCCCATTCATGATAAAAGGTTCCTCGCGGAACCTTTTTGCGCGTCTTGGTTATTTCTTTTCGTAAACGACCTTGCCTCTCGTATAAGTCGTCTCTACCGAGTAGTCGTCATTGAGCACGACGATATCCGCATCGTTGCCGGCACGGATCGCGCCTTTCTTCTTGTCGATGCCCAGCAGGCGCGCCGGGTTCAGCGTGCAGGAATTGATGGCATAGTCCCACGGAACCATTGCCTTTTCTACCAGCACCTTCAGTCCCATGTTGACTTTCAGCGTAGATCCGGCAAGTCCCTTCGTACTGGTCAGATGCGCGCTGCCATCTTCATACAGCTCGATCTCATTGCCGCCGAACAGCACTTTCGTGCCGACCGGAAGTCCCTTTACCATCAGGGCATCCGTGATCATGATCGTGTAATCGCGGCCTTTTGCCATGAAGAGATTGTTCAGGGAATTGACATTGGAATGATTGCCATCGCAGATGACCTCTCCATAAGTGTCACGGAAACGCATCGCTGCGCCGATCAGGCCCGGATTGCGATGATGGAACGGCGTCATGCCATTGAAGATATGTGTCATGCTGCGGGCACCGTTGGCAATGGCCATGCGCGCCTCTTCAAAGGTAGCGCCAGAATGACCGATGCTGGCGATCACGCCGGTATCATTGAGGTGATGCAGCAGCTTGAATCCTTCATCATGCTCCGGTGCCATCGTAACGATCTTGATCAAGCCGTTGGCTGCCTTCTGATAACGCTTGAACTGCTCCACATCCGGTGCGACGCAATACTGCTCCGGCTGCGCTCCCTTATATACCTGATCGAGGTATGGGCCTTCGAAATGGATACCAAGGATCTCAGCGCCCTCATACCCTTCTTCCACGACCTTTGCCACATTGGCAACGGCCTTGGTCAGCACTTCCTCGCTCTGTGTGATGGTCGTCGGAAGGATGCCCGTCACGCCTTCCTCCGGGATATGCTTCATCCAATTGCGCAGGCCTTCTTCCTCTGCGTCATTGGTATCAAATCCATATGCGCCATGTGTATGAATGTCGATAAATCCGGGAACGACACGCTTGTCGCCATAATCTTTGTCCACCGGTTTGGAACCATACGGCAGGATCTCCTTGATCTTGCCATCTTCCACTTCCACCTGAACTTCGAGCCACTGCCCCAATACCCAGACTTTTTTGCTTTGAATAATCATTTCAGATCTACCTCCTGTTCAAGTCTAAGAACTCTGTTTTTATTATACTCCTATTTCATCGCTAATCCAAAGAAAACGATTTCACATTGTGATGTTTTTTCCCCATCTGTCACAAATAAAACCAATGGACATTTCAGCACAGATGGAATAAAATGATGGGCGAGGTGAAACACATGAAAAAAGCCATTCAGATCAAAGAAGATATTTACTGGGTCGGCGTCCATGATTTTAATAACCGCCACTTTCACGGAAGCCTTTATCCAATACAGGAAGGCGCCACTTACAACGCCTATCTGGTCGTTGACGAGCAAGTCACGCTGTTCGATACCGTGGAAGCGGAATTTACCGATGAGCTGCTGCAGCGCGTCCGCAGCGTCATCGGCGATCGGCCCATCGATAACATCATCGTCCAGCATGCGGAGCCGGATCATTCCGGCGGATTCACCAAGATGATGGACATTTATCCGCAAGCCAAGGCATATGCGTCCAACGCCGGCGCCAACAACATGATGAAGCAATACTTCAAGAATGTGGAATATCACCGGGTCAAGACCGGCGATACCCTGTGCACCGGCAAGCATCAGTTTACATTCGTGGAAATGCCGCTGATCCATTGGCCAGACAATATGCTGACCTATGACGCAGCATCCAAGGTCGTCTTCTCCAACGATGCTTTCGGCCAGCATATCGTCAGCTTCAAGCTGTTTGATGAAGCGCATGAGCTCAGCTTCTGTCTGGAAAAGGCCAAGGAATATTACGCGAACATCGTCATGCCTTATGGCGCGCAGGTCAGCGCCAAGCTGCGCCAGATCAAGGAAATGAACCTGGACATTGAAATGATTGCTCCGGCACATGGCATCATCTGGAAACGATACATCCCGCAGCTGTTAGAAGCCTATGAGGGATTTGCCACATTCCGCAGCACAGATAAAGCCGTCATCGTCTATGAAAGCGTATGGAACCACACCCGCCAGATGGCTGAGGCACTGGCTGAAGGAATGGCCGATCAAGACATGGAAGTCAAGGTATATCTGCATTCCAGCACGAGCAGCGCCATCATCATGAAAGAGATCCTGGATGCCCGCGTGGTCCTGGTCGGCAGCGGCTGCTATAACAACGCCATGTCTCCGGAGATCTCCGGCTTTATCGATCGGCTTGCTTCCTGTAAGATCAAAGGCAAGAAAGCATTAGGCTTTGGTGCCTATGGCTGGTTCGGAAATACCGTAAAGACCATCAATGAACGGCTCCAGCAAGCCGGATTCACGCTGGCGCTCGATGACGAAGCGCTCTCGCAGTGCTACACGCCAAGCGAAAGCGACCTCGAACGCTATTACGAAGCTGGCCGCGCCATCGCAAAAGCATGATAAAAAAACCTGCAGCAATGAAAACTGCAGGTTTTTTTACCCTTTTTCCACGCGGAGCAGACGCGCGCTGTATGGCTCCAGCACAAGCTCATCCGTCAATGCAAACACGGTCTCATCGATCAGATCGTATGCCTGTTTTCCCGCTGCGCCGGTATGGAACAGATACGGTTCACTGTCCGCGTTGATCAGTGTCCATACGCATTCCGTTTCGCTGTTTCGCGCGAACACGCATTGCCGGTTCGTGATCAGCACATCCTGGAAATCGCCGTAGCACAATGCTTCAGAATGTTTTTTGACCGCTGCCAGCGCGCTGATCCATTCACTGAGCGCGTTGAACTGCGGGTGCTCGAAGCTGACACGCAGCGCCGGATCGCCTTCGCGCTTATCGCCCTTCGCGCCCCACTCACTGCCATAGTACACGCAAGGGATGCCCGGCATAGCAAACATCAGCGCATAGATCAGCGGCAGATGCTGAGGCATCTGCAAGACGCTCGCGATCCGTGAGACATCATGATTATCCACAAAGCTGAGCAGATGCTTGCCCTTATACAGCGTCCACTGCTCCGGGCCAAACTGCCGCTTCAGGGAATGCATGATCTCAAACAGATTCATGCTGTTGAAGCTCGAATAAAGTCCTTTATAGCACTCATAATTGGTCGCGCTGTGCAGCATGCCTTCGCCGACCCAGCGATTGTAGTCACCATGCAGCAGTTCCCCGAGCAAGAAGAAATCCGGTTTCAGGCTGTCACAGAATGCCCGCAGTTCCCGCAGGAACTCCGGCTTCAGGCAATAAGCCACATCGAGCCGCAGCCCATCGATATCAAACTCCTTGATCCAGCCACGGATGCAAGAGAACAGATAGTCCCTGACCTCAGCATTGTCAAGGTTCAGCTTGACCAGATCGTAATTTCCTTCCCAGCCTTCATACCAGAGACCGTCATGATACGGAGAATCACCCTGGAAATTCAGATAGAACCAGTCACGGTAGCGGGAAGTCTCCCGATGGCGCAGCACATCCTGAAATGCCCAGAAGCCGCGGCCGGCATGATTGAACACGCCATCGATCACGACGCGTACCCCTTCCTCATGCAAATGACGGCAAAGCCTTGCGAAGTCCTCATTGGTTCCCAGCCGGCAGTCGATCTTCTGATAGTCGCGGGTATTATAGCCATGGGTATCACTTTCAAACACCGGTGAAAAATAGATCGCGTTGATTCCCAGTTTCTTCATATGCGGGATCCATTCCTCCACCTTGCTGATCCTGTGGCACAGGCACCCATCATTTTCAAATGGCGCGCCGCAGAATCCAAGCGGATAGATCTGATAAAACACACTTTCGTATGCCCACATCGATCGTCATCCTCCTTTCTGTAACAGCACCATTTTATCAAAATCATTCTGGAAACGAAAGCTGATTTTTGCTTTTTTTCACGAAGAATGCAAGCGCTGCCATAACAATGAGCACGCAAGGGATCATCAGAAGAGAAAACGATGTTTTTGTTTCAGGCATAGGAATATCGATCACGACCTGCGTCTTGTTGCCGCTGTCATCCTCTGCCGCCACGCTGATCTGCGCGCTGTGTTCCGGCAGCCGGACATGATAGATGCCATCCTGCACATGCCAGGAGCATCGTTCATCACCGGCCATGATGCGCAAGCTGCGCAGGTCAGAGGCATCGGTGATGCGCAGCTGCAGCTCGGTGTCATCGATCACATTGAGCAGGCGGATATCCGGCGGCGTTTCATCGACGCGAAAGCGCAGCGGAAGCTGCTGTGCGGAACGATTGTGATTACCGGCCTCATCTGTGCTCATGACGCTGACGCTGTACACGCCGTCCTCCTGAAACAGCGCCGGATCCAGCACATATTCGTATTCATTCCACTCTCGCAGCGCATGGCGCACCGCATAGTCCTTTCCTTTTTCCAGGCGCTTTACGGTATCGTTTCTGCGCAGGATGACCTGCGCATCATCGACCTGGCTGACATTGCGCTCTTGGATGACAAAAGGCTCTTCGCTGAGCGAAAACTGCGATCCATGGCGGTTTACTTGAAAAGCGAGCGTCTGCTCACTGCGATTTCCCGCTTGATCCTGCATGGACAGCCGCAGCGTATAGCGATCATCCGGCAAACGCAGCGCGTCCGTATGCAAAAGCAGTGTCTCGTTCGCCTGGCTCACCTGCGGCTGCAGCGCTTTGGTCTTTTGGCGGCTGTCGGTAAGCGTCAGCTGGATGCTGTCCAGATCCGGATGTTCCTCCGTGACGAGCGCCTGCATCGCCGTTGTCATCGTCAGCGCGATATCCGGAGCCTGGGTGTCGATGACCAGCGAAGGCAAGGCGCATATTGCAGCATTGCCTGCCGCGTCATGGATGAGCAGCGAACCCGCATGAATGCCTTCTTCCTTCACACACAGTTCTGCCACATGCCAGCCGTCCTTCTCCTTCCATTCCAGCTCCTGCTGGGCATAGCTGCCGGTGAGCGATGCGCCTGACGCGATGAAATGCGGCTCTCTGACCTTGATCTGCAGCCGGGCCGGACCAGGAAGCAGCTCATCCTTTGTCTGGCTGACGAAGATCGACGGCGCGCTGACATCGATCGCGAAGCAGTGTTCCTGCTCGCTCACATTGCCGGCCTGATCGAACGCTTTCACCTTCAAGCGATACTCGCCTTCCTCGCTCACGGAAAGCGTCGTCATGCCTTGTTTCAAGTTGAATGTCTCTGTCTGCCCATCTTTTTCCAGCACTGCCTCAGCCATCTTCAGGTGCTCTTCCTGAAGATCGATCTCTACTGTCTGCGCGGATGCGCTCAGCTTTGGCTGAGCCAGCGTGACATGGATATCCGGCGCCTGCTCATCTACGCTGATCAGCTGCAGTTCCTGTTCGCTGACATTGCCGGCCTGATCCTCCGCCTGGAAGGTAATGATTTCATTTCCCTGGAAATACAGCGTTTCTTCTCCTACCTCCTGCCATCGTGCATCACCTCTATGCATGCGGACCTTGACGATGCCGCTGCGTTCATCTTGCTCCAGATCACGGCGGAAGCTGCCGGTCTGTGCCTTCCAATCTGTCTCTACGATCAGATGGTCCATATCGTATGCGGGCGCTTCAAGATCGATCATCAGATCAGAAAGCAGGAACGGTTCGCTGATCCGTCCTAGCTCATCGCGCGCGAACAAATACCAGTCTCCGCCTTCCGTCAGCGTGAGCTCATCGTCCCATCGCTGCGGCAGCGTGCCCTCTCTCGTACAGCCCAGGCGGACCGCAGAAGCGTTGGCGCGCACGGTGACCGTGACTGCTTCATCGCTCCACTCGCTATTGTGCCATTCGCCCTGGCTTGTGTGCAAGCGCACCTGCAAGATCTGCAGCGGCACGCTCTCATTTGCCGCTGCCGGGCTGCATTGTCCCATCAGCAGCACGAGCGCCAGAATACCTTTCCCTAGCTGATATCTCATTTCTCCTTCCTTTCTGCCGCATATGCGGCTGAGCGCAGGGCATGCGCGTATGCGGTCAGCTCTTCTTGCTGCGCCAGTGCGCGCGCATCCGCAAACGACAGATCTGCCAGCATCGCACATATTTTTTCGATGCCCAAAAGCAGCGATTCTTGCAGCATATCTCCATATTCGCCCGCCATGACCGTCAGCACTCCGCACAGCTGAAGACACAATAGCGCGTCATCCTGACAAGGATCAAGCAGCGCGAGGAGCGCATTCCACATGTCGCGCATCTCCTTCTCCTCTGGCGCGCCGGCAGCCATGCGCTGATAACACGTCCCCATGATCACATAGGCCTGCGCCCGCTCCTTGTCATGCCCTGCCGCTGCCTTGACGAACCATGGCACGGCGCGCCGCATGCGCTGCAAAGCGCCGGACTGCGCGTTTTCCAGATCCATCGACCAGTACAGCTCACCCAGCTGAAACGACATGCGTGCGTACATTTCCGCATCTTGGCATCGTGCCAGCAGCGGCATGATCTCGCGCTGCAGCATAGCTTCCTCTTCCACGGAAAAGCTGCCGTCCGCCCGGATCTCGCTCATTCGCTGCGCGAAAAGGTGCTCAGGGCACATCTCTCCAAGATCATGCCCTGCGCACACGAGCGCGCCCATCACCGCCAGCGACAGGCTAGCGCCGATCCAGAGCGGACAGCGGCGAACGCGCAGGCAGCCGCGCAGGTCATGAGCCAGATGACGGCAGTCCGGATATCGCTCCTGTACGCAAGGCGCCATGCAGCGGCGCAGGATGCGCTGCAGCCGTGTCGCACCGCTTTCTTCCATGCCATACGCGGCCCGCCACAACGTCTTTCCCAGCGCATAGATATCGGCGCGGCGATCGCAGCGCTGCCCCGCGCATTGTTCCGGCGGAGCATACGGCCTCGTTCCCACTGCCCGCATCATGGTCCCCTCCGGGCAGGCGATGCCAAGATCGATCAAGTGGATCTTGTACAGACGATCGATCAGGATGTTCTCCGGCTTCATGTCGCGGTAGATCACCGGCGGACAGCGCGCATGCAGATATGAAAGCACCTGGCAAAGCGCGATGCCAAGCAGGCACGTCTGCCGCTCGCTCAGCCTTCCCCGGCGGCGGATATGCTCCTCAAGCGTGACGCCCTCCACAAGATCCATCACGATGACACAGTCCGATCCGCTGATCAGCTGATCACGGATACGGGGCAGCGCCGGATGCTTGAGCTGACGCATCAGCCAGGCTTCCCGCAGCGCGTCCTCTTCATCCATGCCCATGCGCGCGAGTTGAGCATGCGCCATGATCTTCAGCGCCACCTGCTCCCCGCTTCTCACATCCTCGGCCAGAAACACGCTGGACATGCCGCCGCGGCCGATCTGCCGCACGATCTGGTATCTGTCATTGATGAGCTGTCCCTGCATCTTTATTCCTCCTGCATATAATAGAGGCTTCAAGATCAGCCGAAAGTTTCAAAAAAAAGCACGATCATCTGACCGTGCTTCATCTCAGGAAAATAAATGCAGTGAATCGAACAGCGGAAGTCCGAAATAAGCGATGATGGCCATGAGCACCAGATACAGCACTGTGTAAGGCAGCACCTTCTTCAGCAGCTCGCCGTCTTTGCCGCTCTCGTTGACCGAAACAAGGCCGATCGCGATGCTCTGCGGCGCCAGCATCTTGCCAGCTGCCACCCCAAGGCTGTTGAGCGCGACCATCCAATAGGCATTGGCTCCGATGGCATTGGCTGCCTGCAGCTGCACATTGCCAAACAGCACCGAAGAGCTCGTGCCGCTGCCAGTCACGAAAGTGCCCAAGGCGCCGATCAGCGGCGCAGCCAGCGGATACAGTGTGCCAAGGGTCAGCACGAACATGTTCGCGATGCTCGTGATCATGCCGGAATAGCCCATGATCTTGGCTGTGGCCAGCACGCACAGCATGGTCACCATCGTCTTGGACATCTGCACCAGCGTGGCCTTCAGCACATAGAGCATCTCTTTGAGCGAAGCGCGCTGGATGAAGCCGCCGATGAACGCGGACAGGAAGATCCAGATGCCCGGCGTATTGATCCAGGTGAACGTATAAGGAGACGCGCCCTCACCAGTGTAGATCGGCACCGCCGTGCTGAACTGATTGAGGAACGCGTTGACCGGCGCGACCAGCTTGCTGGTGGAAAGCAGGAAAACAAAGACAAGGATGAACGGCGACCAGGCGACCAGCGCTTCCTTTACCGTCAGCGCATGATCGCTCTTCGGCATCTCCATCTGATATTCTTGCGGAGCGGAAGCATGGCGCTCATGCAGCATCGCCGCCGCGATGGTCACCAGCAGCGAGCAGATGGAACCGACCACGACCGCCAGCTCGCTGCCGACAAAATACGTGACGGCAAGCTGCGGCAAGACGAAAGAAAGCCCGGAGATCAGCGTGATCAGGCTCACGCCCTTCAGCGCCTTGAAGCCCTTGCCAGTGATCATGACCATGATGAAGGGCGACAGCAGCATCAGCGGCGCCAGCTGCAGCGTTTCCGTAAATGCCAGCGCGGCATTGTCCAGACCCACCAGATTGGCCAGCGTGACGGTCGGGATGCCGATGGAGCCAAAAGGCGTCGGCGTGCCATTGGCGACCAGACACACCAGACACGCTAGCAATGGCGGGAAGCCGAGCCCGGCCAGCATGCCGGCCGGAATAGCGATCGCGGTGCCGAAGCCGGCCATGCCTTCCATAAAGCCGCCGAAACACCAGCCGATCAGGATGACCAGGATGCGCTTATCGCTGGACACACTGGTGATCATCCGCTTGATGACCTCCATCTTGCCGGTGCGCAGCGTCAGATTGTATGTAAAGACGGCGGCGATGATGACCAGGATGATCGGCCATGCCGCCATGGCAAAGCCCTCCAGCGCGGCTGTCGCGGTGTCAATGAGCGGCAGCTTCCAGATCGTGATGGCAAGGACCGCCGCCAGCAGCATCGCGACGATGCTCGCTTTATAGCCGGCCCATTTGAAGCCGATGAGCGCCAGTATCATCCACAGGATCGGGACAAGACCGAGCAGGAACATTACAAAAGTCATTCTTTTCCACTCCTTTTCCGTACTATTATATTGAAAATGATTTTAAAAGTACAGTCATTCTCCGTGACTTCCCGCGCTTTTATCCTCGCTTTTTTCTGCCAGCCCTTTCATTTCCCTGCGATTGACAAAAAAGACACCCTGAACTGTCAGAGTGCCTGTTCTTAAAATAATGTCATCTGATTTTCTTCCTGCATGCCCTCGAGCGAACCAAGCGCCTCCAGCTTCTTCATCAGCGTCAGGCTCAGCGAAGTGCGCTTGAGCAGATCCTCCTTGGAAAGGAAAGGCGCTTCCTCACGGGCCTTGACGATCGAGACCGCCACGCTCTCCCCCAGACCGTCGATGCTCGTAAACGGCGGGATGATGGCATTCTTGTCATCCGGATCCACGATGAATTCATTGGCCGCGGAACGGTTGATGTCGATATTGGAGAAACGATAGCCGCGCAGCACCATCTCCAGCGCCAGTTCCAGCGTGGCATAGACATCCTGCTCTTTCTTGGATGGCTTTACGCTGCGGTCGCTGCTGCGGGAGAGCGCGCGGATCTGGTCCATCTTCAGCCGGATGCTCGCTTCGCCCTTGATCATCGTCTCGATATCATAGCCGTCACAGCGGATCGAGAAGAACATGCAATAATAGAACAGCGGCAGATGCACCTTGAACCAGGCGATGCGCACCGCCATCATGACATAAGCGACCGCGTGCGCCTTCGGGAACATATACTTGATCTTCTTGCACGATTCGATATACCAGTCTTCCACGCCGCTGGCTTTCATTTCTGGGATCCATTCATCCTTGAGTCCCTTGCCCTTGCGGACCGATTCCATGATGGTAAAAGCCAGCTTGGGCTTCATGCCCTTATGCAGCAGATACACCATGATGTCGTCACGACAGCCGATGACGCTCTTCAGCGTACAGATGTGCTGATCGATCAGATCCTTGGCATTGCCCAGCCACACATCGGTGCCGTGGCTCAGTCCGGAGATCTTCAGCAGCTCATCAAAGGTCGTCGGCTTCGTCAGCTCCAGGATGCCGCGCACAAAAGAAGTGCCGAATTCCGGGATGCCGGCGGCGCCGGTCACCTCAGTGTTCTTGCTCGTATCGATATGCAAGGCATCCACGCTGGAGAAGATGCTCATCGTCTCCGGATCATTCATCGGGATGGTGCGCACATCGATGCCGCTCATGCGCTCCAGCATCTTCATCGCGGTCGGATCGACATGGCCCAGGATATCAAATTTTAAGATATTGTCATGGATCTGATGGAAGTCGAAATGGGTCGTCTTCCATTCCGCAAACGGGTTGTTGGCCGGATACTGCACCGGCGTGAAGTCATGCACATCCATGTCCAGCGGCACCACGACGATGCCCCCCGGATGCTGGCCGGTCGTCCGCTTGACGCCCTCGCATTCCTTGGCCAGCTCGACCCGCTTCGGATTGCGTATGGTGCCCTCGATGCCCATCGCTTCCTCATAGCCCTTGATGTAGCCGAAAGCCGTCTGCGTCTGCACCGTGCCGACCGTGCCGGCGCGGAAGACATGCTCATCGCCGAAGACCTCTTTGGTATAGGCATGCGCCGTCGGCTGATAATCGCCCGAAAAATTCAGGTCGATATCCGGGACCTTGTCGCCCTCAAAGCCAAGGAAGGTCTCAAACGGGATATCCTGGCCGTCCCCGCGCATGATCGTACCGCAGTGCGGACACGCTTTATCCGGAAGGTCAAAGCCGTTGAGCACGCTGCCATCCGTATAAAAATGCGAATACTTGCATTTCGGGCAGACATAATGCGGCGGCAAAGGATTGACCTCAGTGATATTGGACATCGTCGCCACGAAGCTCGAACCGACCGATCCGCGGCTGCCGACCAGATACCCGTCCTCCAGGCTCTTCTTTACCAGCAGATGCGAGATATAATATACCACATAGTAGCCGGCGCCGATGATGCTGTCCAGCTCCCGCTGCAGCCGCTGCTCCACGATCTCTGGCAGCGGATCCCCATATTTCTGCTTTGCATTCTCATAACAGATGTCACGCAGCTTCTGATCCGAACCCTCGATATCCGGAGGATACAGCTTATCTTTGACCGGATAGATGACTTCGATCTGCTCAGCGATCTTCCTGGTGTTGGTCACGACGAACTCAAACGCGCGATCGCCCGTCCAGCTGAATGCCTCCAGCATCTCTGCGGTCGTGCGCAGATGCTGATCCGGCGCGATGGTGTGATGACGCCGCTGGGCATTATAGACATACAGCGGATGGCGCACGCCGCCGGTCGCCTGCGAATTGATATAGATGTCGCGGATCCGTTTCTGGCGCGGATGTACATAATGCGCGTCTCCGGTCGCCACGATCGGCTTGCCCAGCTTGTCTGCCATATCGATGATGCCCTGCAGGATCTCCTTGAGCCGCGCCTCATCCACGATCGAATTGCGATCGATCAGATAACGGTAATTCTCCAGTGGCTGCAGCTCGATATAGTCATAAAAGCGCATCACCTGTTCCAGCGCATCTTCGCCCCTGGTCTGTGCCATCTCAAACACTTCGCCGTTGGCACAGGCGCTGCCGATGAGCAGATTGCCGTTCATGCGGCGCTTCTCGATCTCCATGCGCGGGATGCGCGGCTCAGCCACGCCGGACAGCGCCGTCTTGCCATTGTACGCCAGATAAGTCGTATGGCTCAGCGTGATCAGCTCGAACAGCTCCTTAAGCCCCGCCTGGTTGCGCGCAAACACGATCACATGCTTGGTACGCACCTTCTTGAAGCTTTCCGGATTCTGCATATCCTGCAGCTCTCTAAGCGTCTTTGCCTCTTTCAGCTCATTGAGCATGTGCAGGAAGGTCTGCGCCAGCACATCCGCGTCATAGTCGGCACGGTGCGCCACTTCTGAATCATAGGTGATGCCATAGGAGCGTGAGATCGCCCCCAGCGTATATGCCTTGCGGTCCGCCTGCAGCGAGCGCGCCAGATCCAGCGTATCGATCACCGGATTATTCAGCGGCTCTCTGCCGATGCGCTTCAGCGAAGCATTCAAGAACGAAAAGTCAAACGACGCGTTATGCGCCACCAGGATATGATCGCCGATGAACTCCAGGATCTGGTCCACGCATTCCTCAAACGTCGGCGCGTTTTCCACATCTTTTTCCGTGATGCCCGTCAGCTCGGTCGTAAAGCCGCTGAGCCGCTGCGGAGGGCGGACGAACAGCTGCAGGCTCTTCACGCACGCACGGTTCTCCACGATCTGCCCGCCGAACTCAATGATATGGTCATAGCGAGAAGACAGTCCGGTCGTCTCCAGGTCAAACACACAGTAGGTGCCTTCTTCCAGCACCGTATCATCCGCATTGTAGACGATCTGCAGGGCCGGATCGACCATGTTCATCTCTACGCCATACAGCATCTTCATCGGCTTCTCGCGCTTCTTGTTCACGGCCGCCAGAGTGGACTGCGCCTTGGGGAACGCCTGCACGACAAGATGATCGGTGCACGCGATGGCATCCATCCCCCAGGCGTCTGCTGTCTTGATGTATTCGGCGATGTCGCACACCCCGTCCATCTCAGAAAAGTTTGTATGCAGATGCAGCTCCACCCGCTTTTGGGGCGCGGCATCCATGCGCGGCGCAGGCGGATCGACCTTCTTGACCAGACTGGGCATGAACACGATATCCGAAAGAAAATCATCGTTGACCACATTGCCATAAGCTTCCACGTAGTCTCCTTCCTTGATCTCTTCCAGGACCTCGCGGGTCATCGCGCCGCGTTCAAAGCGCTTGAGGATGATTGCTTCGTCATCATCGCTGACATACAGCGTCTGCAGCCCTTTGCCGGTCTTGAAGGTCTTGAATTCGTTCTGGAAGACTCGGCCTTTGATCATCACGTCTGACATGCCTTCCTGAAGGTCGCGGATCGGCAGCGCCACATGGTCTTCCGGCTTCACGCTCTTGCGGCGGTACTTTTTTCGCTCCGGCTGCGGCTCAGGCTGCCGTTCCTTCACAGGAACCGCGCATTCCACGGCAGGAATATCATTCTCATCTGCCGCGCGCTCCAGCTTCACTTTCATGCGGATGCCCGCCTGCTGCAAATAGTCATACAATGCCGGCAGTCCCGCTTCCAGCGCGGACGCAGTCTCTTCATCTCGTGCCTGATAGACGATATCCTCTTCCTGCAGCGAGGGCAGCGTTTCTGTGAACACACGCAGCTGCGGCTGCAGCGAGACAAAGTGCTGAAGATGATCGAACAGGTCCATGATGCCGACCGTGCCTGTCGTCGTCTCTATGCGCAGCTCCACCTTCACCTGCAGCTCCTTCTGCATGCGCAAGAGCAGCCGCTGATGCACCGCGTAAGGCAGCGGCCGCTGCAGATGCAGCTGTATGGAAAGCGTATTGCGGCGGCGGTGATACACCGGCTGCATGGAAAAAGAACCGCCCTCCAGCGCTGAGAGCGTTTCTTCATCCATCTTCAGCTTGCGCGCAAGATCAATTACGCTCAGTTTCATGCACATCCCTCATTTCAAGTACCATCATCTTAACATCTTTCGCCCTGAAAAAAAAGCTTGACCTGCGGCCGACCGAAAAACGCCGCAGGCTTGGCTGCGGCGATCATCATCGTTTCAATTCAGCGATGACCCGGGTCATCGCTTCCTGCAGGATCACATGCGGACAGGCGATGTTGATGCGCTGAAAGCCAGCGCCTTCCGTCCCGAACATGACCCCGTCATTGAAATGCACGCGGGCTCCCTCACGGATGCGCTGATCCAGCATTTGCGGATCTGCTTCATACGCGGAAAAATCCACCCACATCAGATATGTGCCCTCACGCGGAGAAACGATTGCCTTGGGCAGCTGCTCACGCAATATCGCTTCCACCCAGCGGGCGTTTTCATCGACCTTGCGGTTCATCTGCGCGCGCCATTCATCACACTGGGTGTACGCGGCCTTTAGCGCGCTGATCGCAAAGCAGTTGGGCTCACTGATGCACAGCTGCCGCACGACCTTTTCCTCCCACAGCGCCTTCCACTGCGGATCATGGATGATGACATGCGAGCACTCCACGCCTGCCATATTGAATGTCTTGGTCGGCGCCGTGCAAGTGATGATGCGATCAGCAAGCTGCGGACACAGCGCGTCCAGCACATGGTGCGTGATGCCCGTTTTGACGATATCGGCATGGATCTCATCGCTGATGATCCATTTGTCATAGCGCTCTGCCAGCTCTGCCTGCGCCTGCAGCTCTTTTGCGCGCCACACCCGGCCCACCGGATTATGCGGCGAACAAAGCAGGATGCCCTTTACCCCAGGATCCTGAAACTTCGCTTCCAGATCGACGAGATCCATCGTATAGCTGCCATCCGCATGACGGATCAGCGGATTCACCACACAGCGGCGGTGAGCAGCTTCGATCTGCCGGCGGAAGGGATGATAGACCGGCGTCTGGATCACGATGCCTTCCCCTTCTTCGCAAAGCAGCCCGCACAAGATGGAAATGGCCTGAACTACCCCGCCGGTAAAGTAAATGTCCTGCGGATCGAACGTCCAGTTGAAATGACGCGCGTAATAAGCGCAGACGATGGCGCGGTATTCCTCATCCATGCCGGTCGTATAGCCATAGATCTGTTCCTCGACGCGCTGTCTCAGCGCCTGCTGAATGGCCGGAGCGCAAGGAAAGTCCATATCTGCCACCCACAGCGGCAGCTCCCCCTTTGCTTTTGCGCCGCGCCATTTTTCACTGTCTTCCCCGCGGCTGATCACCGTTTCAAAATCTAACATTTCAAATTCCCTCTTTCTTCTTGTCTTTTGATCGGCCATGGCGCACGAACAAAAGCGCCGCGCCGGCTCCGACGCAGAACAGAAATCCCCATGGCATCATCACGTCCTGTATCGTATCGATGATCACGGCAGCGGTGTCTGCCGCAATGTCTTCCTGTGCCAGCACCGGCAGGCTGATGAGCAGCGCATCTCCCAGTGTGACCTCGATTGCCGCGATCTCTTCACCCTCGCTGACCGGTGCCTGCGTCACTTCGCGGCGCACGCTGAGCACCGCTTCCGCTTCGCTGTCTGTTCGGATCCAGACCGTGACATCGATATCGCTGCAGATCGGCAGCGGTTCATGGAACGTGTGGCGCAGATCGAGCACATCCGCCTCCGTTCCGGCTTCCAGAAGCATCTGCGGCCGCATGGTCTCATCGATCATGGCGCACAGTGAATCGACATCTTCCACTGCCTGCCCCGAGCCAGCCTCATCCGGCACCCCGGCGATGATGACGATCACCTCACGTCCCTGGATCTCACAGACACTGGCCAGACAGTAACCAGCCTCAGGCGTATATCCGGTCTTGCCGCCAAGGACATAGCGGTTTTCCAGCTCATCATATGCGAACTGCGCCACCCAGGAATTTTCCAGCCGCAGCCCCTCACCGTGATAATAACTGGATGATGTCGTATACGAAGCAGTTGACATGATCGTGTGCAGCGTATCGTTTTGCCACGCCTGCTTCATGAGCAGGAACAGGTCTGACACGCTCGTGTAATGATCGGCATCATGCATCCCCACCGTATTGGTAAAATGGGAATGCGTCATGCCGATGGATGAAGCTGTTTCATTCATCGCCTCGACCATGGCTTCCTCGCTGCCAAACAACGCGATCGCCAGCGCCTGACAGGCATCTGCGCCGCTGGGCAGAAGCACGCCATAGAGCAGATCGCGCACGGTGACTTCCTCCCCCAGCAAAAAGCCGGCGATGCTGTAGGTGCCATCTTCCAGGCCTTCCAGCATCGCGGCGGTAATGGTGATCGTCTCATCCAGATCACTGATGCGCTCCATGGCCGTCAGGGCCGTGAGCACCTTGGTCAGCGAAGCCGGATAAAGCTTTGCCTCCGCATTTTTTTCATAGAGAACCTGCATGGTCTGCAAGTCGGCAGCGCCGGCATAGCGCGCCTGAACGCTCACTTCTTCTTCGGCTTGTGCTGACCATGTTCCCGGCATCGCCCAAAAGACGATCAGGACCGCCAGCAGCGCTTTGCATACCTTCATGCCTTTATCGCGCCATCTTGTCGAAGGCGGCCCGGGCCGCCATCTGCTCTGCGCGTTTCTTGGAATTTCCCTTTCCTGTCCCGAGCACGATGTCATCTAACAGCACCGCCATCTCAAACTCAGGATGGTTGCTCGGTCCCTCCATCCCGATGAGCTCATAGCGCAGTGTCTTGCGCGAATCAGCCTGCACGACCTCTTGCAGGCGAGTCTTATAATCGATCAGCGTCTCGCTCTTGGGCGCCTTGATGGCCGGAGTGAGCACGCGCTCGAGGATCTTCGTCACCGGTTCCATCCCTTGATCGAGATACAGCGCGCCCAGCATCGCTTCAAACATGTCGGCCAACAGCGAATCGCGCTCGCGGCCGCCGCTTTTCTCCTCTCCGATGCCTAAGCGCAGATAAGCGCCCCAGCCCAGCTCGCGGTTATAGCGCGCCAATGCCTCTTCGCAGACGAGCTGCGCGCGCAGCGTCGTCATCTGTCCTTCGCTGAGCGGAGGATCCAGCATGATGAGCTTGCGGCTCGTCCATACTTGCAGCACCGCATCTCCCATGAACTCCAGACGTTCATTGTCATGCAGATTTCCTTTGTGCTCATTCACATAAGATGAATGGGTCAGCGCTTCCATGATCATCCCGCGATCAGAAAACGAGATATCATTGCGCTTCAGCCAGTCAAAGATCGTATCCGGCATCTTCTCGCTCCTTTCTCACATATCTTGCTTTGACCGCCGCTGCCACGTTTTCCGGCACATAGCGGCGGATATCCACGCCATAAGAGGCAAACTCACGAATGATGCTGCTGGATACAGCGCCATAGCCTTCCTGCGCAAACAGACAGACGGTCTCGATCGTCTCATCCAGCTCATGGTTGGCCCAGGCAATCTGTTTTTCATAAGCGAAATCCGCTTCATCGCGGATGCCGCGGACCATCACGTCCGCGCCCAGCTCTCTTACTTTGCGCACCAGCAGCCCCTCTGCCGTCTCGACCCGGACATTGCCCAGTTCGCGGATGTTTTCCTCGATCAGCGCCTGACGCTCCTGCGGCGTGAACAGCGCGTGTTTCTGCGAATTGACCGCGATCACCACGATCAGTTCATCATACAGCCTGGCCGCCCGTCTGATCAAATGCAGATGACCAAGGGTCAGCGGGTCAAACGAACCCGGAAATACCGCCCTGCTCATGCGCTCCTCCGATAGCAGGTGATCCGCGTGATCCCGTACGTATGCTCTTTCACTTTCTCCAGCTGTCCATAGCTTTGGGCAAAGACATCTTCGCTGCGGCTTTCGACGACCACCCAGGCGGCTTCCCGCAGCAATCCCCGTGTTTCCAGCGCCAGCATCAGTTCAGCGTTGCGCTGCTTGCGGTAAGGCGGATCCAGATAGACCAGATCGAAGCGGACGCCTTCATCCACAAACACATCAAGCATGGCAAACACATCGCGGCGATAGATGCGGCAGCGCTCTTCCACGCCCAGCCTGGCAGCATTGGCGCGGATGGTAGCGATGGCCTTGGCGCTGATGTCGCACAGGCGGCTTTCCGCCATGCCGCGGCTGAGCGCCTCAAAACTGATGTTCCCGCTGCCGGCATAGGCATCCAGCATGCAGCCGCCCTCAAAATAAGGACCGATGCGCGAGAACACCGCCTCCTTGATCTTGTCGGCAGTCGGACGGGTCGTGCTGCCCGCGACCGCGTCGATGGTGCGTGAGCGAAACGCTCCTGCAACAATTCGCATTTTTTTCAACTCCTCGTGCATAAACATGAAAGACGGGGGAATGATACTAGTGCATCCGATGAAACAACGGATGTGAAACCCCCAATCTTTGTTTCTCCTCTTCCCTTTCTTTGGAAGTCCGCAGCCGCGGACTTCTTTTCTTATTCCGCTGTTTTCTGATCCAGCTTTGCCAGCTCCTTCGTGTTGATCTTCGCGATCACATGCTGGCACAGCCCCATCATGATGAAGGCACTCACCAGCGCGGAACCGCCATTGGAGATGAACAGCAGCGGAACGCCGGTCAGCGGCAGCAGCGCGCTGACCCCGCCCACATTCAGCATGAAATGCGCGCCCAGATATACCGCTGCACCGCTCAAGATGATCTTATAAGGCACAAAACTGGTCTTGAACGCATAGCGGAAAAGCCGGAAGATGATGATGCCATAGCCCACCGTGATGAACAACAGGCCGAAGATGCCCAGCTCCTCGATGATGATGGCCAAGATATAGTCGCTGTCCGCCTGTGTCAGATATCCATATTTGCGGGTCGAGTTGCCAAAGCCCAGACCGAAGATCCCAGAGCTGGTGATGGCATAAAGGGCGTGTGACGGCTGATAGCCGCCGCCATAGATATCCAGCGCGGTCGGGTCGGCCGCATTGATGAAGCGGGAAGCGATATGTCCCAGCAGCGGCAGATCCGCCATCTTTTCTACGATCGGCAGCCCGATCGGCGACATGCCGATGAACACCAGCACAAAGCCGATCAGCACGGCCGCACGCGCCGCGATCTGCAGCTTGCGCAGCTTTGGAAAACCGGAAGGCTGGATGGCGCCTGCGCAGATCAAGAACAAGATGGCCAGCGCGCCGATATCGCGCTGCGCCAGGATGATGATCGCAAAGATGACAAAGCAGATGATGGGCACCCGCAGCATCTTCCAGGCACTCTTCCGCATCCATTTATGATACTGCGCCGCATAGACATAAGTAGCGATCAGCACGATCATGAACGGCTTGACAAACTCTGAAGGCTGGACCGATACGACTTGTGAGCCGATCGTGATATAGATCCACGCGTTGGAGCCATTGAGCTCAGTGGAAAAAAACGGCAAGATCAGCGCGATGGTCATGATGACGGCCAATACCTTGCTCAGCTTGTAAAACCAGTTGAATTCAAACAGCTTTGCCGCGAAGAGCATCGCGGCATATCCCGCGATCACGAACAGCACCTGCTTGATCGCCGTGGTGATGACGACCATGTTGTTGGAAGAAGTCTGTCCCACATTGATGTCTACGATCATCACGGAGCCAAACAGCACCAGCGCCAGCACGGTAAAATGCAAGATCTTGTCGGATCCCTTCGGCAGACGCATGAATCCTGCCCGTCTTTCCTGCTTTTTCTTCTTCTTGCTCGGCACGGCTCTCCCTCCTTTGCGGTAAGTACATTCTATCATATTCGAATTTGCTTTTACACGGCGTTTTTGTGAAAAAAACTTTTCAATCTTTATAAAAGACGCTAAAATAAGAATAATCATGAACATCAGAAAGGAAGGACATCCATGAAGATATCTGTGAAGGACATCATCCTCGACAGCGATCCGCGCATCCGCGAGAAAAGCGCGCAGGTCTCCCTGCCGCTGAGCAGCGAGGACAGCGAATTGCTCGAAGCGATGATCACCTATGTGCGGGATTCGCAGGATGAAGAGATCGCGCAGCGTGAAGGGCTCCGTCCCGCGGTAGGCATCGCCGCCATCCAGCTCGGCATCCCCAAGGCACTGATCGCCGTCAGCGTGCCGACAGAAGAGGGCAGCGACGAGTTTGCGCTTGCCAATCCCAAGATCGTCGCGGAATCAGTGCAGAATGCCTATCTGGCGCAAGGCGAAGGCTGCCTGTCCGTCGTCCAGGAACACGAGGGACTTGTCTACCGCCATGCCCGCATCACGGTGACCGGCTATGACCTGCTCCGCAAAGATTTCATCCGCGTCAGGGCACAAGGGTATACGGCCATCTGCCTGCAGCATGAGATCGACCATCTCTTCGGCATCCTTTTCTATGACCGCATCAATAAAGATGATCCATGGAAGGAAGATCCGCAGGCCGAAGTCATCGGCTGACACAGAATGAGGGACACATCGGTGCCCCTTTATTATGTTGTCTGACGCAAAGGCGGTTGACAAAACAGATGCCTTCTTTATAATAAATGATTGATTCAAGCATACCATTAGGTCATATGAAGTTTAAAGAAGCTGAACTTATGCTATAATAGTATGGACAAGGGTGCAGTCATTTTTACTGAACATGATAATCACGAGAAAGGAGACGTTATGAATTCTAATCACCGAACACACGCACCGAAAGAAACCGAGAGTTTCCGCAACGAATATAATAAGACATCGATCGAAAAAAACGACACCATGATATACGCGCTGGGCGGTCTTGGCGAGATCGGCAAGAACACCTACTGTTTTGAACATGGCAATGAGATACTGATCGTTGACGCAGGGGTCCGCTTTCCTGAAGATAACCTTCTGGGCGTGGACTACGTCATTCCTGATTACAGCCATCTGGTCAAATACAATCGCAAGCGCAAAGTGCTCGTCATCACACATGGGCATGAGGACCATATCGGCGGCATTCCTTTTCTGCTTCGCACTGTGAACATCGAAGCGATCTACGCGCCGCGCTTTGCGTGTGCCTTGATCCGCAGGAAGCTGGAGGAGCACCGCATGCTCAAGGGCGTAAAGCTCATCGAGATCACCGATGAATCCTCTATCCACATGAAGTATTTTACCGTGGGCTTTTTCAATACGATCCATTCGATCCCTGATTCACTGGGCATCCTGATCAATACGCCCAACGGCCGCGTCGTCGAGACCGGCGATTTCAAGTTCGACCTCACCCCGGTCGGCCTCAATGCTGACTATCAGGTCATGGCTTACATGGGCCAGATCGGCGTCGACCTGCTGATGAGCGATTCGACCAATTCCGGGGTCGAGGATTTCTCGATCTCAGAGAAGAAAGTCGCGCAGGAGATCCTGGAGATCACGCGCAAATGCAATGGCCGCCTGATCGTCGCCACGTTCGCATCCAACGTGCACCGGGTCTCACAGATCCTGGAAGCGGCGGTACGCTGCGGACGCAAGGTCTGCATCTTCGGCCGCAGCATGGAAAATGTCGTCAACATCAGCCGTAAATCAGGAAATATCCGCATCGCGGACGAACATTTCCTTGCGCCTGAGCAGCTCAATCATACCCCGGCCAACAAGATCTGTATCGTATGCACCGGTTCTCAGGGCGAGCCGCTCGCCGCACTGTCCCGCATTGCCAATGGCACGCACCGCTGGATCAAGCTGATCCCGGGCGATACGGTCGTCTTCTCTTCTTCCCCGATCCCGGGCAACGGAGAAAGCATCAACCACGTGGTGAACAAGCTGTTCCGCGCCGGCGCCAACGTATTGACCAAGTCAGTGCTGAACAACCTGCATACGACCGGGCACGCGTCCCAGGAGGAGCAGAAGCTGATGTTGCAGCTGATCAAGCCAAAATATTTCATGCCGGTGCACGGCGAATACAAGATGCTCGTGCAGCATAAGAACACGGCCATCGAGACCGGCATCCCGCCGGAAAACATCTTTACCTGTGCCAATGGCGACGTGCTCGTCCTCCGTGATCATCAGGTGTTTCCGAGCAGCTTCCGCATCCAGGCCGATGATATTTATGTGGATGGCAATGACATCAGCGGCCTTTCCACGGCGGTGCTCAAGGACCGCAAGATCCTGGCCAACAACGGTCTTGTCTCCGTGGTCATCGCCATCGATTCCAAGGAAAATAAGATCCTGATGAAGCCGGTCATCGTTTCCCGCGGGTTCGTCTTCATCAAAGATTCACAGAGCCTGCTGCGAGAGGCGGAAAATATCGTCTATGCGGCCTTGAAAGAAAAAATGGCGCAGCGTACGACCTTCGGCGAACTAAAGAACTGTGTGCGCTCCACGCTGGAGCCGTTCCTTTATAACAAGACGCGCCGCAATCCGATCGTCATCCCGGTCATCATCAATTCCAAATCTACGATGGCTGAGATCGAAGCGATGCGGGCCGCGCGCAACGCTGCCCGCGCCTCCAAGACAAAAGGACACGGCGCGCACAAGCATGATAAAGAAGCAGCGGCCGAGGCCAAGAAGGTCCAGGCTGTCAAGGCAGAATGAGGAAGTCCGCTCCGGTGGACTTCTTTTTTACCATTCAGTATGTTAGAATATCTTACACACAGGTGGTGAAACAATGGTAAGAAAACTGCTTCGCATCGTTTCCATCCTCCTTGTCCTCGCGCTGATCTTCATGGGATCGATGTATCACGCCTTGTTCGTGGCCGTCAATCAGACCAATGTCCGCTATGAGACCCTGCGCTCCGACAAGATCCCGGAATCGATGAACGATATACAGATCCTGTTCTTTACGGACGTGGAGTACGGCGCCTTCATGAACAAAAACAAGCTGCAGGACGTGATCGACACGATCAATGATGTGCAGGCTGATGTCGTCATCTTCGGCGGCGACTTGTTCGATCACCCTGAACAAAATGTGCCTGATGAAGATACCATATCTGCCATGACAAAGATGCTCAAGAGCATCAGCGCTCCATTAGGCAAATACGCGGTGCTCGGGGAAAGGGATCAAGTCAATGAAGAGGTCAGGACCATGGTGACCCAGATCCTGGATGATGCCGACTTTGAGCTGCTCAGCAATACCGCGCGTCGCATCCGCAATCAATCGATGAGCGGCATCACGCTGATCGGCGTGGACTCCCAAGTAAACGGCAGCCCCGATATCGACGCTGCCCTCAGCAACATCAGCGATCAGGAATATAACATCATGATCACACATTGCCCTGATCTGTTCACGGACGAAAGCATCCCGTACGCATCGATCTCGCTGGGACTGGCCGGCAATTCGCACGGCGCACAGATCAACATCCCGCTGATCGGCCCATACCGCCAGGAAGAAGGTTCTCAGACATACCCGCTGGGCAAATACAACATCAGCGGCATGGAACTACAAGTCTCCAGCGGCGTAGGCACGACCGAGGTCAACGCCAGGCTCTTTTCGCCCAGCGAAGTCGTCGTCTATCGACTGGCGCACAATGAATAAATGGAAAAAAAGCCAAGGTGCTGTGATGAATCACAGCACCTTGGCTTTTATATTCTTTGCTTGCGCACCAGCGAAAACAATGGAATGACAAGCAGCTTCACCATGAGGTATCCGATCATGGCGCCTAGTGTATTGGCGATCAAATCGTTGACATCAAAATACCAGGCCGGGCCATGGAAGAGAAAGCTTAATCCCAGCTGTGCCACTTCGATCAGCAGCGAGAAGACAAAGCCGGCGCACAGCATGCGCTTGAAGCTCATCCTGTCATGATATAACGTCCATAAGATGCCAAAGGGAACAAACAAGATGATATTCAAGATAAACTGATCTGGATGCTGAAACACTTCATTGAAAGGGATCAGATTGTAATATTGCATATCCTGATAGATACGGACCATGTTTTGTGCTGTGGTGACATCCAAAGGGATCGGCGTCAGCGTCACTCCGATGACCATCGCGATGTAAATGCACAGCAGCAGCAACACTGCCCATTTATACAGCGAACGCTGTTTCTTTCGAAAACAGCATGCATAACCGATGATAAACAGAAAGATCCCGATCAGCACGCCGCCCAGATCGTTTCCAAACCTCAAGCCCATTTTCCGACCCTCATTTCTATAATATCAGTATACGATACTTTTACAGAAATGCAAGAATCGTTGTTTATGAACATATCCATGCTTTTGATCATTTTATCCTGGCAAGCTAGTGAAACAGAAAATCCAGCAGCGGTGTCATCTGCATCAGGATCGGCGCCAGGATCAATGAGATCACGGACATGAGCTTGATGAGGATGTCCATGGCCGGGCCTGCGGTATCTTTAAAAGGATCACCGACAGTATCGCCCGTCACGGCCGCCTTATGAGCCTCACTGCCTTTTCCGCCCAGTTTTCCGCTTTCGATATATTTCTTTGCGTTGTCCCATGCGCCGCCGGCATTAGCCATGAATACTGCCAGCATGATGGCCGAGAGCAATGCGCCCAGCAGCATGCCGCCTAATCCTGCCGTTCCCAGCAGCAATCCGATGAGCACCGGCGAACATACCGCGATCAGGCCGGGCAGGATCATTTCCCGCAAAGCTGCCTTGGTCGAGATGTCTACGCATCGCGCATAATCCGGCTTGCTCGTCCCGGCCATGATGCCTGGGTCTTCACGGAACTGACGGCGGACCTCATCGATCATGTGGTTGGCTGCGGTGCCGACAGATTTCAATGTCAGCGAGGTAAAGAAGTATGGCAGCATCGCGCCGATCATGAGCCCGATGATCACGCCTGGCTCAAGCAGAGAGATGACGTCCAGACCGGCTGCCTGAGCAAAGGCAACGATCATGGCCAGCGCCGTAAAGGCAGCACTGCCGATGCAGAAGCCCTTGCCGATGGCCGCGGTCGTATTGCCCACCGAATCGAGGCGATCGGTGATTCGGCGGACTTCTGGTTCCAGTTCCGCCATCTCCGCAATGCCTCCGGCATTGTCCGCGATCGGTCCATATGCATCCACCGACACAGTGATGCCGGTCGTTGAAAGCATGCCGACCGCGCCCAGCGCGATGCCATACATGCCAAAAAACAGATAGCTCAGCACGATGCCTGCGCCCAGCAGCAGCACCGTCAGCATCGTCGACTGCATGCCGATGCTGAATCCGGAAATGATGTTGGTCGCATGCCCGGTCTGGCTCTGATGCGCGATTTCCTTGACATGGCGGTACTCATCGCTCGTATAGTACTCTGCGATGCGGCCGATGAGGATACCGACGATCAGGCCGGACAGCACAGCCAGAAACGGCCCGCTGACGCCAAAGACAAGACGCGAAGCAATGAAAGCGCCAGCCAGCACGAAGGCGGTCGCCACATAAGTAGCGATGCTCAATGCTTTCTGCGGATCTTCCCAGTTACGGCTGCGGACGAACAGCTGTGCGGCAATGGCCGCGATGATGCCCAATGCCGCGATCACGAACGGGAATGCGGCAGCTTCCAGCGTCGCGCTTTCTCCGCTCACGCTGACGCTCATCCCCAGCGAAATGGCGGAGACGAGCGCGCCGACATAAGATTCACAAAGATCTGAGCCCATGCCAGCGATATCGCCGACATTATCCCCGACATTATCCGCGATGACCGCCGGATTGCGCGGATCATCCTCCGGGATGCCTGCTTCCACTTTGCCGACCAGATCGGCACCTACATCGGCTGCTTTCGTATAGATGCCGCCGCCGACACGGGCGAACAGCGCGATGAATGAACAGCCCAGTCCATAACCAGCCACGACCGGCACCGCGGCCGCCACATCATCAAACAAGATGACAAATATCGTAAATACGACAGCCAGACCGAGCAAGCCGAAGCCGACCACGCTGATGCCGAGCACCGAACCGCCGTTGAAGGCGATATGCAGAGCCCTGGCCATGCCTTGACTGCGGGCGCCTTGGGCGACCCTGGCATTGGCAGCCGTTGCGGCCTTCATACCGATGAAGCCGGCAGCGCCGCTGCACAACGTGCCGATGACAAAGCAGAACGCGCCGCTGACGCCCACGCCGTCAATGCCTTGTAACGCGGGCACCATGCCCAATGCAGCTAAGATCACGGCAACGGCAATGATAAACAGGATGATGATACGATATTCGCGTTTCAGAAATGCCATTGCCCCTTCATAGATGTAGCCTGAAAGCTCCTTCATCGTGCTGTTTCCAGCGTCTTCCCTGCGCACGCTGCGATATAGTGTAAACGCGTAAGCAAGCGCGATAAGCGCGATGATCATCACGACCGCAAGCATCGCCATCAGCACATTTTGATTCCATTCCATCTGATCACTCCTCTCAATAGATGTATGCGCTTACATATATTGTATCAAATTTGCTTCATTTTTTCCTCCATTTCCCCGCGCCTAAAGTCGCGCGGACACAAATACTTCATCAATAAATCCCACATGCTCTCTTTCGTGTTACAATATCAGAGAGGTGGTACACTACAGAGCACGTAGGAGAGAGTAGGAATTCTGCTCATTTGAATATCCTGTATTTTTATCAGTTGCCGTCATCATCTCAAGCACAAATAAGTAGGACTTTGAGCCTGGACACTTATGATTGTTTAATCAACTGTTGTCGATTCGCTTTGATGACAGTCAATGCCACCTCTCCTTTTGCATGAAAGGAGTTTTTTATATGGCTTCCAGCTTGGTGCCGTCTATATATAAAATATCCGTTTTGATCTTGTCATGGGATTCAAAATAGCGGTTAAATTCAACGAACAGCTCTTCTACGGGCATCATGAGATCATCGTGAATGAAACGATGAAATGCCATATGAGAAGGTTTCTGTCCTTCCATGATGAACTGGAAACGGATATCGTATTTACACAGATCTTCGAGCTCGCGGGTAGAGGCATAGCCGTTGAGAGCGAACGCGAGCAAAACACATTCGAGCATCTTCACGCCATCATATCCATAAGAATTGCGATGAGAGAAATCGATAAACTTAAACACATTGACTCCTTCCACGACTTCTTTCACCGTTCTGGAGATATCGTCAGGATCGACAGAATCTTCATAAATAAAATTCAAAGGGAATTGAAAAGATGGCTGAATTGCGTTACTATTTACTAGGTATTTGTACACAAACAATTATACCAAAAAGGCCGGGATATTTGACCTATTGAGATCAAATATCCCGGTTCTTTTTTGTCTTATTTTAGAGCTTTAACAATTTATTACTCGTTACAGCCCCTTCCTATCTTCTCTATTCTGTCTTCGCTGCGTCTTTTGGTTCATCCACGATGACATCCGGCAACGTAACCGTGATCGTCGTCCCGATGTTCTCCCGGGAAAACAGATCGATCTTGCCTTGATAATAGCGCACGATGTGCTTGACGATCGATAAGCCAAGACCGGTCCCGCCGATCTTGCGGCTTCGTCCTTTATCGACCCGGTAAAAGCGCTCGAAGATATGCTTTTCATCTTCTTTGCTGATGCCGATGCCGCTGTCTTCGACCGTGATCACCAGCAAGTTCTCCTGCCGGCGGATCAAGACATCCACCGTGCCGCCTTCATGATTGTACTTGATGGCATTGCTGATGAGGTTGCCGATCAGCTGCTCGATATGCTTTTGTGACATATGCACACAGAGCGTCTCACACTGCATTTCCAGCATGACCCGGTGTTCGTTTGCCAGCGGCGAAAAAGACTTGCAGATTTCTTCCACTGCCGGCCGCAACGCGATATCTGCCTTTTTCTCCACGACATCATTGCCCTCCAGACGCGAGATCATGAGAATATCCGTGATCAGTGCCGTCATATGTGTAGTTTCTTTCAGGATGCGGTCTACACATTCCTGTGCCTGTTTAGGATCATTGACGACGCCGCTGCGGAGCAGCTCTCCATATCCCCGGATGCTCGTCAGCGGGGTCTTCAGCTCATGAGAAGCATTGTCAAAAAACTCTTGTCTGATCTTTTTCTCGCTTTTCAGCTTTTTCAGGTAATGATTGATCTCATTTTCCATCTGTTCGATCGTCGTAGCGATCTCATTGAGCTCATCATACTCAAAAGTACGGAACTTCAGCGGCGTGCCTTCGCTCTGTGATTCACGGATGGCACTGCCGATCTCACGAAGCGGGCGAGTCACCGAACGCGCGGACTTGCTCGAAAGCACGATGGCGATGAGCAAAGCGACCGCAAAGGAAATGGCTGCCACCGGCAACAGCGTCATCGCGTAGCTCTCCAGTCCCTGATACGGAATAGCCATGCGGTAGATGGCATGCTGGCTCTTGGAGTACAGCGCCACATACATCATCTTCATGTTCATCGTCTGTGAGTCACGCACGGCATAGCCCATGCCATCCGCGCTGTTGAGCGCCATCTGCACCTCTTCGCGCTCAAGATGATTTTCCAGCTGACCGCTCACATCGCTGTCCAAGAGCACGTTCCCCTCTTCATCGATGATGGTCAGCCGTGAATCATCTCCCCTGAGCGAATCCGAAAGTCCGTCTTTTTGTTCCACGAGCTTTTCCACCGGAATGGACTGCACGGTTTCCAGCACATATTCAAGGTCTCTTCTGGTGGAGTCCATCATGATGTTGGAAACGACCAGATAAAAGATCAGAAAGCCGCACAGCAGCGCCGCGGATACGACCAGCACATAATCTCTCAGTATGCGTTTTCTCATGTGTTGCTCTCCTGCACGAAGCGGTAGCCTACGCCGCGGATCACCTGGATCCAGCCGTCATAAGGCTCGCCCAGCTTACGGCGCAGCGAGTTGATATGCACATCGAGCGTCCTGCTCTCACCGACGAAATCATAGCCCCAGATCTGATTGAGCAATTCCTGACGGCTGACTGCCTTGCCTTTGTGAGAGATCAGATACTTGAGCAATTCAAATTCCTTATAGGTCAGATCGACCTGGTGGTCCCGCACATGTACGGTGCGGCCGTCAAAGTCAATGTTCAGTCCTTCTTCATTGAAGCTGTGCGTCTCATTATGATGCGTTCCGCTGCGCCGCAGCAGCGAACGGATCCGCGCCGTCAGCTCAAGCACTGAAAACGGCTTGGTCATGTAGTCATCCGCACCCTGATCCAGGCCGATGACTTTGTCCAGCTCACTGTCCTTGGCAGTCAGGATGATGACGGGCAGTCCCCGCAGATGCTCATCCTCACGAATGCGGGCGATCAGCTCCAGGCCGGTCATGCCCGGAAGCATCAGATCGAAGATTCCCATGTCCGCGTGGTCTTTCTTCAGATATTCCCAGGCAGCTTCCGCATCTTCAAACGATACGGTCTCATATTGAAACTGCATCAGTGTCAGCTCGATCAGATTACGAATGCTCTCATCATCTTCCACAATCAGAATTTTCGCCATACTTCTCCCTCTTTCTTTTCACGGCCTCAGGCATCTTGTTCCTCTTTCACATAATCTGCCAGATTCAACGCATAGCTGCTGATCCGCTGCAGATGCCCGATGGCATCGAGGAACAGCACGCCCGCTTCCACCTGACAACGGTGCTGCGCAAGCCGGCGGATATGCTTATCGCGGATCTGCTCCTCCAGCTGATCCACCATCTGTCCGTTCTTTTTCACTTTCCGATACAGCTTTGGATCATCCGGATGCTGCCAGAATGACAGCGCATCCTCCAGCGTCTCGCTGCTCTTGGCACTGATGGTCTGCAGATCCTCATAGCCGCCAATGGAAAACATGCTGTTTTCCTTGAGCATCATCTCACTGAGCTCGGCCAGGTTCTTGCAGCGGTCGGAGATCTTTTCCAGGTCATTGACCATGAACAGCAGATGGCGCAGCTGCAGCTGCTGATGTTCATTCAGCGCGGCGATATCGATGTGTACCATATAGTGCGTAAGCTCCTTTTCAAAGCGATTGACGACTTCTTCATTTTCATACACGCGCTGGATCGCTCTCTCGCTGCGGTTGACGATCGCCTTGCGGCTCGATTCGATATTGCCCAGCACGATACCGCTCATGCGCCGCACTTCCTGCCGCGCTGATTCGACCGCAAAAGCGGGCGTTTCCAGGATCCGGGCATCCAGCGCCGGCGCAAAGGAGGCCTGATCTTCCTTTGGCTTCACGATGCGCAGGGCCAGCGCCTCCAGCCCTCTGGCAAATGGCATCAGCAATAGCGTGACGCCAATGTTGAAGCAAGTGTGGAATACTGCCAGATCGACGCTGTTCAGCGGCGCGGCGCCCCACGATGGGAACATGGCAAAGACGATAACGGCACCGATGCCGCACACCGCGGCGCCGATCACATTGAACAGCAGATGGATGAGCGCGGCACACCTGCCATTGCGGCCCGCGCCGATCCCGGCCAGCAGCGCGCTTACGCAAGTTCCGATATTCTGTCCCAGCGCGATATACACCGCACTGTTCCATGTAACTATACCATTCATTGCCAGGGTTTGTAAAATACCAAGTGAAGCAGATGAGCTCTGAAGCAGGGCCGTAGCGGCGAGTCCGGTCAATATGCCCAACAGCGGATGCGCGCCGATCGCGACAAAGGCAGAGGCAAAAAGCGGCGACTCACTGTAAGGCGCGACGGCCGCGCTCATATGTTCCAGACCGAGAAACAGCAGGCCGAATCCAGCCAGGATGCTGCCGATCCGGGTCCGGCGCTCTTCTTTCCCGCTCAGCAGCAGGGCCACGCCGATCCCCAGCAGCAGCGGCGCGAAAAACTGCGGGCGCAGCGCGCTTCCCCACTCATTCATCGAGACGAGCCAGGCGGTCAAGGTCGTTCCGATGTTCGCGCCCATGATGATACCGACTGCCTGTGTCAGCGTCATCATCCCGGCATTCACGAATCCCACTGCCATGACCGTGGTCAATGAGGAGCTCTGTACGATCGCGGTGATCAGCGCGCCGACGATCACGCCCAACAGGCGGCTATCTGCCAGGATGCTCATGAAGCGCCGGCTCTTTTCCCCGGCGCTTTTCTGAAGTCCATCTGACATGATGTGCATTCCAAACAGAAACATGCCCAGACCGCCAATGAAGGAAAACAGGGCGCTCAGTTCATTCATACTCATATTTTTTACACATCCTTACAGATGTATTATGTCATGCATCTCGTAAAAAAATATTCATTTGTTTGTAAAATCAGTGTTAAATAATGGCCCAAAAAAAGAGAGACCTCATCGCGATCTCTCAGCGTACCTGACGTCTCATATATAATAAAGGATATGGTCCGCCTTGTTCATCTGTTTCGCTCCGGCCGCAGACCGTGAATCCCATCGCTTCATAAAATGCCCGCGCCTGGGGATTTTGCTCATTTACCGTCAGCGCATCGACTGCATGGCGGTCGATGCCATAGCATAGCAGCTGCCTGCCGATGCCTTTCCCTCTGTATTCATCCGATATGAACAACATTTCCAGGCGATGCCCGTCAATGCCCATGAAACCGGCCGGATCACCTTTTTCATCGCATGCGACAAGCAGTGAAGGCACTGTGCGCAGCGCCTGAGGGACAAACTGCCTGATCCTTATGATCTCATCCGCGGACAAGAAATGATGGGTGGCACGAACCGCGCTTTCCCAGATCTCCAGCAGCCTTTGCATCATTGCCGTGTCTCGCGTATCTTCCTGAATGATCTTCATGCCCATGACCTCCATTCATCAAAGCGGCATGACATACCGGCGATGCGACAGCATCATGCCCTCACGTTCATAGAATCGATGCGCATCATGACGGGCACAGTGACAGGACAGCTCGATCTGCACACAGCCGGCCTGCGCGCTCCTGACACAGGCACATTCAAACAGCGCCCTGCCGATGCCACGCCCGCGCACCTCTTCGGCCACCACGAGCTCCATGATCTCCGCGATGCGCGCGCAGTGATGCAGCTGCAGCTCCATCCGCACATGCACGAAGCCGGTCACTTTTCCCCCTTCATCCCACACCAGCGCAAGATCACGCTCGGTTTGCGCAGCGAACAGCTGATCGAACATTTTGCGCGGCAAAGCAGTCTGCTCCAGGGCACAGATCAGCCGGTATACGTCCTCGCTGTCTGCCTTTTGAGCCAGGCGGATCATCCGCACACCAGCGCGGCCAGATATACGGCAAGCGAAGCTGCGGCGGCCACCGTCAACAGGCTGCGGCCCTGCCAGGCAAGGATGACGGCAGCCATTGTACCTACACAAGAAGGGATCAATGCGCCGCCGGAAGTGAATACCGCCGGAAAGGTCATCGCGCCCAAGACGGCATAAGGCACATAATAAAGAAAAGACTGCACGAAACGGCTCTTGATGCACCGGTTGAAGCAGACCAGCGGCAGGCAGCGGATCAGATAAGTCATGATGGCCATGACCGCGATATACAGAATCAGCCTGCTCATGCGCTTTCCTCCTGCGCCGGAAACAGCCAGGCTCCCAGCGCAGCGGCAGCGATCGTGCAGATGATGATGACAAAGCCGCTGCTGATCGGCACATATGGCTGAAGCAAGGCAAACAGGCAGCTCAGCGCTGACGCGCATGCCACCACGGCCGTGATCTGCTTGGAACGCCGGCATGGCGGCAAGATGATCGCCAGGAACATGCCATAGATCATGATGCCCAACGCGTCACGGATCGCCTGCGGAAGCAGCCCACTGGCCACACCGCCGCTCAGCGTGCCCAAGGTCCAGCCCATGATAGGCAGGGTCATCAGCCCGATCATGTAGCGAAAGCCGACCCCATTGTAACGGCTGGAAGCGAGCGCGAAGATCTCATCCGTGATGCCGAAGGAAATGATCGCCCGCTTGGCTCGGCTCATCGCGGGATCCACTTTCTGCGTCAGTGACAGTGACATCAGAAAATAACGCAGGTTGATGATGAACTGCGACAGTGCCATCTCGATCAGCGATCCTGAGGCTGCGATGATCGTCAGCCCCGCAAACTGGCCTGCGCTCGTCAGGCACGTCAGTGAGATCGCCACTGCGGCCCACAGCGGAAGCCCTTGTGTCAGTGCCGTCATGCCAAACGCGAATGACACCGAAAAATATCCCAGCGCGATCGGGATCCCATCACGGATCCCGTCTGTGAACTTGTTTTGCATCCCCAAACCCCTTTCGGACCATATGGTCTTCCGGTTCCTTATTATACGTCAAAACGGGATGCGGCTCAATCCTTGCCTTGCATGGCTTCCTTCATCGCACGGACAAATGTGCCGATGGCCTGCGGCGCCTGTTTTCCATGCTGCGCCAGCAGCCTGACGATCGCTGAACCGACGATCGCCCCATCTGCGATCCTGGCCATCGCGGCGGCCTGCGTCGGATCAGAGATACCAAAGCCGATGGCACAAGGAATGTCCGTATGCGCGCGCACCGTCTGGATCATGGCAGTCAGATCTGTATCGATGTGCTTGCGCATCCCGGTCACGCCCATGGAAGAGACCACATAGAGAAAGCCGGACGCTTCACTGGCGATCGCCGCGATGCGCGCACCGGAAGTCGGCGCGATCATCGAGATCAGATCGATATTTTGTGCCCTGCAATATGGTTCAAACTCGCCTTTTTCCTCAAACGGGACATCCGGAAGGATGATGCCATCGATGCCGCAGTCCGCGCAGCGCGCACAGAAGTGCGCTGTGCCATAGGAAAATACCACATTGGCATAAGTCATGAAGACCAGCGGCACATCGACTTCCTTGCGCAGATCATGGACAAACGCAAAGATCTGATCCGTGGTGATGCCATTTTGCAGCGCGCGCATATTGGCCGCCTGAATTACCGGTCCCTCTGCCGTCGGATCAGAAAAAGGGATCCCCAGCTCGATCAGATCCGCGCCATTGGCCGCTGCCGCCTTCACCGCTGCTTTCGTCGTTTCCAGATCAGGATCGCCGCACGTGATGAAGGCGATGAATGCCTTGCGACCCTGAAATGCCGCTTGTATCCTACTCATGAATATCCTCCCCTCGATAGCGCGCGATCGCCGCACAGTCTTTGTCGCCGCGGCCGGAAAGCGTGACGACGATGATCTGGTCCTTGCGCATCTGCGGCGCCAGACGCATCGCATGGTATACCGCATGCGCCGATTCGATGGCCGGAATGATGCCCTCTGTGCATGCCAGATACTCGAAGGCCGCGACTGCCTCATCATCACGTACCCCGACATATTCGGCCCGGCCGATATCATGGAGCCATGCGTGCTCAGGGCCGACGCCGGGATAATCCAGTCCGGCCGAGATCGAATAGACCGGTGCGATCTGTCCATATTCATCCTGACAGAAATAGGATTTCATGCCATGAAAGATCCCCAGACGCCCGGTGTTCATGGTCGCGGCGGTCCGCGGCGTATCGATGCCCTCGCCAGCCGCCTCACAGCCGATGAGCCGCACTTGCTCATCTTTGATGAAATGATAAAAACTGCCGATAGCATTTGATCCGCCGCCCACGCAGGCAATCACTGCGTCTGGCAGCCGGCCCTCCTTTTCCAGCATCTGGGCGCGGATCTCTTTGGAGATGACCGCCTGAAAATCACGCACCATCATCGGGAAAGGATGCGGTCCCATCACTGAACCAAGGCAGTAATGCGTATCTTCCACCCTTGCCGTCCATTCGCGCATGGCCGCAGATACCGCGTCCTTGAGCGTAGCTGTCCCTTCCTTTACCGCGATGACCTGCGCGCCCAACAGCTGCATCCGGTAGACATTGAGCGCCTGCCGCAAAGTATCTTCCTCGCCCATGAAGACCACGCATTCCATGCCCAGCAGAGCCGCTGCCGTGGCCGTGGCCACGCCATGCTGGCCGGCGCCAGTCTCCGCGATCAGTCGTTTCTTGCCCATCTTTTTCGCTAACAGCGCCTGTCCCAGCACATTATTGATCTTATGTGCTCCAGTGTGATTGAGATCCTCGCGCTTGAGATAGATCTTGGCCCCGCCCAGATCTTCGCTCATCCGCGCCGCGTGATACAGCCTTGAAGGCCGTCCCGCGTATTCATCGAGCAAGGTCTGCAGCTCCTGCTGAAACTGCGGATCATCGCGATAATACAGATATGCTTCTTCCAGTTCATTTACGGCATTCATCAATGTCTCGGGAATGAACTGCCCGCCATGGATGCCGAACCTTCCTTTTGTCATCGTATTCCTTCCTTTCTCCTGTTTTCCCTGACTTTCATCACGAACGCGCGCATCTTTTCAGGGTCTTTCTCTCCCGCTGTCTCAATGCCGGAGCTCACATCCACGCCATATGGCGCCAGCTGCGCGAGTGACGTTTCGATGTTGTCCGCGTCAAGCCCGCCGGCCAGAAAATAGGGCCGGCGCAAGCCTTTGATCAAGGTCCAGGAAAACGGCTTTCCTGTGCCGGCGCCGCCATCGAGCAGCACCATGTCGGCACTGCTTTGCTCCGCGCGCTGAATATCCGCTTTTACATGAACCTTGAACGCCTGTATGATCGGTACCGTTGTGCAGTTTTGCAAAGCACGGATATATGCTTCATCCTCATGACCATGCAGCTGGATCACATCGATGATGCCCTCCTCTGCCAGCCTCGTGATGAAAGACATCTTTGCATCGGTGAACACGCCGACGCTGCGGATGCGCGGATCCAGCAGCCTGCGCAGCGCACCAGCTGTTTCGACATGGATATGCCGCTTGCTTTCAGGCACAAAGACAAAACCGACATAATCCGGAAGCAGCGTGTTGGCACAGCGTATGGCCTGAGCGGTGCGCAGGCCGCACAGCTTGATCTTCACTGACATGCTTTCAGCGCGGCCAGTGTTTCTTTACGGTCTGACGCGCGCATCAGTGTCTCGCCGATGAGCACCGCATCGGCACGCATCGCCATGACCGCCTGAATGTCATGGGCATCCTTAACGCCGCTTTCTGATACGAACAGCACATCATCGGGGATCAGGCTGCGCAGGCTGGCACTGCGCTTTGGATCGACCGTGAAATCTTTCAGATCGCGGTTGTTCACGCCGATGATGCGTGCTCCGCAGCGCAGCGCGCACATCACTTCTGCTTCGTCATGCGCTTCGACCAGGGCCGACAGGCCCAGCTCTTCACAGTGCGCAAGATGCTCGCGCAGCTGCGGCTCTTCCAGCAAGGCGACGATAAGCAGCAGGGCATCGGCGCCCAGCACCTTGGTCTCATCGATCATATAGGCATCGACGATAAAGTCCTTGCGCAGGCAGGGGACATGCGCCTGCTTCGCGATCTCGCTGAGGATCGTCTCGCTGCCCATGAACCACTTTGGCTCGGTCAGCACCGATATAGCATCCGCGCCGGCTTCTTCATATTCCCGCGCGATCTGCAGATAAGGAAACTGGGGATCGATGATCCCTTTGGACGGTGAGGCTTTCTTGCATTCACAGATGAACGAAAGGCCCGGCTGGCGCAATGCCCGCTCAAAGGGAAGATCGCCTTTTGGCATGGCCTGGGCCTGCGCGTGCATCTGCCGCTCAGGGCATTGCTTCTGCTTTTGCGCGCTGCGCGCCGCGGCGTGCGCGGCCAGCTGTTCCAGGATGTTCATATGTTCATCTCCTCATTGCTGAGGCGGATGAGCTCATCCAGCACACGCATGGCCTTGCCGCTGTCGATCAGCGCCGCCGCCAGCTGAATGCCTTCCGCCATGGTTTCTGCCTTGCCGCCGATATACAGCGAGGCGCCGGCATTCATCAGCACCGCGTCGCGCTTAGGACCATGTTCCCCGCGCAAGACGTCCCAGGTCAGCTTGGCATTTTGTTTTGGCGTGCCGCCGCGCAAGTCATCGCGGGTGCAGCGTTTCAGTCCAAACTGCTCAGGAGCGATCACTTTGCTGCGGAACCATCCGTCCTTGAATTCACAGACCGTGGTCGGGGCGCTCATGGAGATCTCATCGAGCCGGTCCTGGCCATAGACGACCATGCCCCGGCGCACGCCCAGGCTGATGAGCACTTGTGCCAGCGGTTCCACCAGATATTCATCATAGACACCCAGCAGCTGCAGACGCGGAGAACCTGGGTTGGTCAGCGGCCCCAGGATGTTGAATACGGTGCGAAAGCCTAGTTCCTTGCGGATGGCGCCGACATATTTCATCGAAGCATGATACTTTTGCGCAAAGAAGAAACACATGCCAGCTTTCTCTAACAGCCGGATGCACAGCTGCGGATCTTGCTGGATGTTCACGCCCAGCGCTTCCAGGCAGTCTGCTGTTCCGCATTGAGAAGAAGCGGCGCGGTTGCCATGCTTGGCCACTTTCATCCCGCCGGCCGCAGCCACGAAGGCCGCCGTGGTCGAAATATTGAAGCTGTGCGCGCCGTCACCGCCGGTGCCGACGATCTCAAACAGCTCCATGTCTGTCTTGACCGCGGTCGCATGCGCGCGCATGGCAGCCGCACAGCCAGCGATCTCATCCGTCGTCTCGGCTCGCGCGCTCTTTGTCGACAATGCGGCGAGAAAGGCAGCGTTCTGCGTCGGTGTCGTCGCGCCGCTCATGATCTCATTCATCACGGCATATGCTTCCTCATAGCTCAGGTCTTCCTTATTTACGATCTTCACGATTGCTTCTTTGATCATCGTCTCTGCTCCTTTCTGATCTTCATGAAATTTTCCAGCATCTGCTTTCCATTTGGGGTCAGGATCGATTCCGGATGGAACTGAACGCCGAACACCGGATCGCGTGCATGCGCCACGCTCATGACCTCTCCATCTTCGCTGCGTGCCGTGACCCGCAGGCAGGAAGGCAGCGTCGCCTCATCCACAGCCAGGGAATGATAGCGTGCCGCCTGGATCATTGGCGGACATCCCGCAAACAATGCACAGCCAGGATCCAGCTTCACTTTTGACGCCTTGCCATGCATGAGCCTGGAAGCGTAAGTGATCCTGGCTCCATAAGCAGCACAGATGGCCTGATGCCCCAGGCATACGCCGAGGATCGGAATCTGTCCGCCCAGCTCGCGCACCACATCGATGATGACGCCGGATGCTTCAGGACGTCCCGGGCCCGGAGAGAGGACGATGCGCTCTGGCTGCATCGCGCTGATCTCCTGCACGCTTTTTTCATCATTGCGGATGACCTGGATCTGCGGATCGATCGAACCGATCAGCTGATAGAGATTATAAGAAAAGCTGTCATAATTATCGATGAGCAGGATCATCATTCCACCTCCTCTGCCTGTTTCAATGCCTTGACCACGGCACTGGCTTTCCGGATGCATTCCTCATGTTCGCGCTCTCCTTGAGAATCGGCAACGATGCCGGCACCGCTGCGGATGAAGACCTGGCCGTTTTTCCGATAGGCGAGCCGGATGGCGATGCACATGTCCATATTCCCGGTAAAGTCGATATAGCCCAGAGCGCCGCCATAGATGCCTCTGCGGCTGTCTTCCAGCTGAGCGATGCGCTGTACGGCCCGCAATTTCGGCGCGCCCGAAAGCGTTCCGGCCGGCAAGATGGCCGCGACCGCGTCCAGGGCATCCAGCCCTTCCCGCAGCTCGCCGCGTATGGCTGATCCAATATGCATCACGCAGGAAAAACGTTCGATCGAATGCAGCTTCTCGGCCTGCACGCTGCCAAAGCGGCTGATCTTGCCCAGATCATTGCGGCCCAGGTCGATGAGCATATCGTGCTCGGCCAGTTCTTTCTCATCGCTGAGCAGTTCCTGCTCCAGCCGCAGGTCTTCTTCCACGCTTCTTCCTCTGCCCCTTGTCCCAGCCAGCGGAAAGGTGCGCAGTACACCATCATCCAGACGGATCAGCGTTTCCGGGGAAGCGCCGGCGACCTCGATGTCACAGCCAGAGAGATAAAACATATAAGGAGAGGGGTTCTGTGTGCGCAGCACACGATACATATTGAGCAGGCTGCCTTCATAAGGGACGCTGAGCCGGTTAGAAAGCACGATCTGAAACAAGTCGCCTTCACGGATATAGTCTTTGGCCTGATCGACCATCTGGCAATATGCCGGCCTATCAAACAGCGCTTCGAATGCTCCTTTCATGTGTCCCGGCGGGCAAGCGGGCACCTCCTTTTTCAGCAAGGCAGCCATCATCTTCAGCTTTTGCGATGCCGCCGCATACGCGGCCGGCAGTTCTTCGTCCAGCCGCATGTTCGCGATCAGGATGAGCTGCTGGCACAGATGATCGAAAACGATCACCGTATCAAAGAGCATCAGGTCCAGATCCTTGAACTGATCTGGATCCCTGGTCTGCATCCGTATAGCTGTCTGCGTCACTGAGCGATTCCAGGATATAACAATGATCCGAGACGGATCTCAGGATGCGCAGTGCCTGGATAGGTGTCAGCGCATCGGAAAGCAAAGCGCAGCTCAGCGGCATGACATCGTATTTTCCGCATTCCGCAAATGGCTTCACTTCCTCAAGCGTTGGCGTGATATGCATGTGATGTCCTCCTTTCATGCAAGTCGATCCTGCCGAAAGGAACAAAAAAACGCCCTCGACAGAATACTGTTCTGTCAAGGACGAATGATATCTTATCGATCCGCGGTGCCACCTTGATTCACGGCATGACGCCGTGCACTTGACAGGGTACCAACATACCCCCGGCAACTGACGTATGCCCGCACGTTGCAGAGTACTCTGCGCATGACGCGCATTTGACTGCACCCTCAGCGGTCCATTTGACGACTTGTTTCTCACCTGCTTCTCAGCGCCGCAGGCTCTCTGTAAAGGCATCATCGCCGTTATCTCCGCTTCATCGGTTTCTTAAGCAGAGTATACGGCCTTTTTTCTAGATCTGTCAATGAAAAAAAGCGGTTTCACAAAAAATTCACATTTCCGCATACTGATCTTCGATAAAATCACACAGCCGGTCGGTAGCTCTGCGGTCGATGCAGCTGTGCTGCGCCGCTTTCATCGCTGCCCCCAGCGTGCCATCCGCAAACTGCCGCAGCACTTGCGGCAGCTCCTCGGCCGGGTCGCTGACCGCCACGCTCATGTGCCGGCTGGCAAAATATGCCATGTTTTCGCTTTCGCATCCAGGAATAGGAGATATGTGCACCAGAGGCACGCCAAGCACCGCTGCCTCCGTGGAAGAAAGCCCGCCTGGCTTGGTGAGGAACAAGTCACACGCGGCCATATACTGCGCCATATGCGATGTGCTCCCTCTGATCACGATGTGCGGATCATCCCCATAGCGATGAACGAGCTTGCGGCGCAGCTGATCGTTCTTGCCGCAGATGACGATCAGCGTACACCCTGTTTGTCCCTTCAGAAAAGTCATGATGGTCCTGATCGTCTCTTCGATCTTTCCGGCTCCTATGCTTCCGCCGGAAAGCAGGATATATCGTTCATTCAGATCCAGCCGCAGCGCCGCGCGGGCCTGGTGTCTCGTGATCCCTCTGCGGAAATCGCTGCCGACCGGAATGCCATAGGGAAGCATGCGCTCACGGGGAATGCCGTATGCGCCAAAGCGGTCCATCAGATCAGCTGCCGGAACCACATAATAGTCACAGTCCGTCTCTTCCATGAATGGAATGCATGTATAGTCCGTCGCGATGAGCATCGTCTGTGGGACCGCTGTTCTTTGCCGCTTCAGGTTGGTCAGGATGTGCGCCGGATACATATGGCTCATGATGACCACATCAAAGTGATGTTCATCGAGAAAGGCACCCATCGCGGATGACATCTTGCCATTGACCCAGTATACCGGTGAATGGATCGGCAGCTGCCGGTATGACTCGCCCAGCGCATATACTTTGCCAAACAGTGCGGGAGAGCGCTGCACGAGCTTCACATAGGAATCGGAAACAAGACGGACGATGCCGCTCCCGGCCAGTTCATACGGATCCATGAACATTACCCGGTGGCCGCGCCGGTCCAGTTCTTCCGCCACCGCTTTTCCCGCAGCGTTATGCCCGCCGCCGGTGCTGCAAGAAAGGATCAATGCTTCCATGATATGACCTCCATCCCATATTAAAGAGAATTATAGCAGGATCCATGCTTTTTTACATACACGTTTTCTTTGATCTGTATATAAAACGGGCGCTTGAAGCGCCCGCTCTCAATACAGGATATCTTCCGGATGTTCACGGCAAGGGGTCCTGCCGATGATGTCACAGCCGGTCGTCGCCACGCTCCAGCCAGTACCGTACGCGAAATCGCTCGTCCGCTGGAACTGTGCTACCGCGTCAGCGATAGACATATTGCCCAGATTGACGACCTCGATGTGGCAGTGCGCGCCAAACGAGTTGCCGCTGTTTCCGGTATAGCCCATCAGCTGTCCCTGGGAGACCGTCTGTCCCGGAGAGACAACGATGCCGGTCGACATATGCGCAAAAGAGATAAAATATGTCGTGCCATTCACCCGGGTGATCATCGCCATGTTATTGGCAGCGCCATATGGCCATCCCGCTGAGGCGTCCGGATAACCGCCATTATCTGAAGGAAAGCCTTCATTGGTCCAGACCACGATGCCATTGGCAGGCGCATAGATCGGCGTGCCGATCGGTGCCGCGATATCCGCGCCCAGATGCTCTCCGCCGCCAGGATAATACCATGTTCCTGCCGAAAGCGTTCCGCTGATCGGCGAGATGAAGCCATTGCTGCTCATGCTTCCGCCGCCATTTGAGCTGCCTCCGCTATTCGAGCTGTTTTCTCCGCCGCCGGAAGAGCCGCCCTCCGATCCGCTGTTCGATCCGCCGCTGCTGCCATTATTGCTTTCTGGTTCTTCGACCAATGAGCTGGGATCCATGGCGATCATGTTTCCGCCCATCGTCTGCGCATTGTATGTCGCGTTCTCCATGCGCTGCACGATCTCCTGCTGATTGCTCTGATAGACTGCGAGCAATTCCTCGCGCTGCTGACGCACTTCATCGGCCGCGGCGCGCTGTTGTTCGATCTCCGCTTTCTGCTCTTCCTGCTGTTCGCGCAGACGGTCTTGTTCGCTGAGCTGCAGCTGCAATTCATCCCGCAGATCCTGCAGCTGCTTCATCTGGTCTTCATCATCCTGTGTGATGCGGTTAAGTCCTTCCAGCCGCCTGAGCATATCGCTGAGATCATCCGCGCCCATGATCAGATCCACGACCATGTTCGTGCCGACCGAAGCTTGTTCGCTGATCATGCGTTCCCGGATGATCCGATCATACTGCTCGATCTCCTGACGCTTTTCATCGATCTGCGCGCTGAGCGCATTGATGGTCGCATCAAAGCTGGCGATGCTCTCTTCTTTCAGCGCGATCTGCGCGTCCAGCTCCTGCACGAGCGCATATTGCTGCTGTGCCAGCGCCGCGATCTCATCGATGTCATTGCCGATATTTTCGATCTGTTGCTGCAGATCGCTGATCTGCTGCTCTACCGCCTGCTGGCGGGAGGCATATTCGTTCTTGAACTGTGTGCACAGATCGGCATCTTCCTGGGTCGGCTGGACCGCGGAACATTTTCTGATCCAGTATTCCTCATCAGAGAAATCCTCTGCGTGAAGCTGCACCGGCGGGATGCTTCCGGCCAGCAGAAAAGCCGCCGTGATGCAGGCCATGATCCTTCTTCTGTTCATCACCGTTTCCTCTCTTCCTTTTTCTGTAAAAAAATCATCGTTCCTATTATAGACGGTTTTCGACAAAATGAACAGATGTCATCTTCTGAACTTTTGTAACAAAAAAGCAGGGAGCGTTCCCTGCTTACTGAAACTGTCGCAGCGCCCGCACCACCCGGGCGATGGGCAATCCCACGATATTGAAATAATCGCCATTGATGCCTTCGACAAATTGACGGCCGAGCCCCTGGATGCCATAAGCGCCAGCTTTGTCCATCGGCTCCCCGCTTTGGATATACGCGGCGATCTCTTCTTCGCTGATCGTAAAGAAACGCACTTCACTGACACTGTGAAACAGCACTTCCTCATTGCCGCAGAGGATAGCGACCCCGCCGACGACCTGATGAGCGCGGCCGCTGAGCAGGCGCAGCATGCGTGCGGCATCTGCTTCATCCTGCGGCTTGCCCAGCACTCTGCCATCGATGGCAACGAGCGTGTCAGCGCCGATGATGATGCTCTGGGGATGCTTGCGCGCGATAGGCAGCGCCTTTGCCTTGGCCAGCTGCTCGATGGCCTTGCCCAGCGGCAGCGTTTCATCAAGATGTTCCTCGATCTGCGATGGCTCCACGCTGAAGCGCAGGCCCATCTCTTCCAGCAGCTGCCGACGGCGCGGCGACTGACTGGCCAATATGATATCTTTCATCTGCTTGTCCTCCTGTCAAAATGCCCCAAAAGCCGTCTGGACTGACATCGCTCAGCTGCCAGAGCGCGGCTGCTTTTCCGCTTTCTTTTTGGGCAGCACGAGATTCAGCACCGTCGCCACGACAAATGTCATGATGATGCTGTTCTGCGCGAAGATCATGTTCACCCATTCTGGCAGCTGCGCGAGCACCTCCGGGATATTGCCGATGCCTACGCCCAGGCCAAGGGAGAGCGCGATGATCAAACCGGTGCGCTCGTCCATCTTCTCCCGCGCCAGTGCCTGGATGCCGCTGACGACGATCATCGAGAACATGATGACGGCAGCGCCGCCCAGCACCGACTGCGGCATGATGGAGAACAGCACGCTGATCTTCGGACAGAAACCGCACAGCAGCAGGAAGATGACGCCGGTCAGGATGACGAAGCGATTGACGATGCGGCTCACGACGACCAGGCCGACATTCTGCGCGAAGGTAGTGACGGGAAGCACGCCGAAAAACGAAGCAAACAGGCTGCCGACACTATCCGCCATGACACCGCCGCGCTGCTCATCCGGCGTCGCCTCTCGATCGAACGCACCGTTGGTGATGCCGCTGATGTTGCCGACGGTCTCCACGGCCGTGGCCACGAACAAGATGCCCATGGCAATGATGGCCTGCAGATCAAATTTCGGCATGACCGGAAGGAAACGTGGGATGGCAAACCAGTCCGCGTCCGCCAGCGGGCTGAAATCGACCATGCCCAGACAGATGGCGAGCACATAGCCGGCCACGATGCCGATCAGGATGGAAGCGTCCGCGACCCAGCCCTTGAACTGCTTGGCGATCAAGATCACGACGATGACGAAAGTGCCCACCAGCAGATGGTTCGGACTGCCGAAATCAGCCGTGCCGCTGCCGCCGCCGAAATAACCGATGCCCACCGGCAGCAGCGACAATCCGATGGCCATGATGACCAGTGAGGTGACCAGCGGCGGAAACAGCTTGCGCAGCGGCTTGATGAAATAGCCGAGGATGACCTCCATCACGCTGCCCACCATGCAGGCGCCGACGATGGCTCCATAGCCAAGGCTGGCGCCGATCACTCCGGCCGTCGAGATGAAGCTTGAGCTGGTGCCCATGACGATCGGCAGCCGCGAACCGAGCTTCCAGATGGGGTACAGCTGCAGCAGCGTGGCAATGGCCGCAACGAACATCGCGTTCTGGATCAGCGAAGTACGCAGATCGAGCGCGATATCCAGCAGGCCGCAGACGATCATCAATGGCGAGATATTGGCCAGAAACATTGCCAGCACATGCTGGATCCCCAGCGGCAGCGCGCGCCGCAGCGGCACTCTTCCTTCGAACTCATAGACGGAACCAAATTGTTTTTCCTTCTTCATTCCCTTTCCCCTTTCAAAAAAAAATCCGCGCATCGCGCGGAAGGCACAGATGCAGTCTTGAATATAGCACAGAACATGCAAAAATGCCATAACATCAGGCTTCTTTGTGATGATCCCTGGTCAAGGCGCCTGGGCAGAAACGCAGCATCAGAGCCGTGCGCTGGTTGACGATCGCGATCAGCGCTGCCGGCACATAGAACGCGAGGAACCACAGGATGATGCGCACCACCAGATGATTGAAGAACGCCTCTGGAAACAGATTGATCATCAGATCCGTATAAGGATTGAGCAGCCACAGGTCATTGCTGAAGAACACCTGATGGAACGTGGTCCAGAAGCCATTAAAGTCCGCCAGGATCCAGATCCCCAGCAGACACAAAAACAAGATGAACAGCACCGAGACTTGAAGCAAGCCGGCGCTGAGCACATCGAGGAAATGTCTGCGGCTTTGCCATATGCGCAATGCCAGCGTGAGGATGATCACGCCCAGGGCGATCCATCTGACCATCATCGCATTCTGATACAAAGCGCGCACATCGATCATATGCGCCTTTTCACGCGCGTTGAACGCCTCTTGTTCCGCCCCGTTGATGCTCACTTGCACATCGATCGAATCCACCTCGCCGCGCAGATAGTCCAGCAGCGTCGTCGTCGCTTTCATCAGGTCTTCCTGAGACATCCGCAGCGATTCGGCGGTGTTCAGTTCCCGATACTGTTCTTCAAAAAAAGTCACATTGAAGCAGTTCATGTCCACGCTGCTCAGCAGCAGGAACACGATCAGTGAAAGGCCGAAGAGCAGTCCGCTCACTGTATCGACTGTCTTTTTCATCACATATCACTTCCTGTGTATCAGTGTATCACAGCGTCAAAGCGATGAAAAGGGCGGGCGAGACCATATGATGCTCGCGTTCGCTGTGTTCATCCTGCTCCTCATTTACGATGCGAAAGTCCATACGCGCGTAAAAACGGCAGGCTCGCTCATTTTTCTCATATGCCTTCAGCCAGCGCTGTCCTCAATACGCATGACATGTGTAAGCAGCTGCGCGCCGATGCCCTTGCACTTTCTGACTCAGCCACGAACAAGCCGGCGATATATGCGCCATGCAGCCCGATAAAACCATCGATGTCGCCCTCTTCATGCACATAGATCTCGGCCTGCGCCAGCTGCGTCTTCACCATCTCCAGCTTCCGCGCCAGTAAGCAGGAATGAAACGATGCGCGTCCAGGTTGCCCTGCAGCCAGATCTGCGCTGCTTTTCAAAGCCATGCGACGTATCGTCATCTCACTCCACCGCGATCAGCTGCACGTTTGCCAGTCCCTTGACCTTCTTGAGCAGCCGCAGCAGCTCATCCAGACCGACCTGCATCTCACTGATATCAAACGAAAGCACGACGCTGGCCCAGTCATGGATCGGAATGGTCTGACTGATGGTCAAGATATTGGCATTGACCTCAGACATGCAGTTGAGCGTCTCGCTGAGGATGCCTTTCTTATGATGCAGCATCATCGAGATGACTGCCTTGCGCTGTTCTTTTCCTTGTACGGCCGGGAAGACATAATCTTTATATTTGTAATACGTGCCCCGGGAGATGCCGACGCGCTTCACAGCCTCGCTCACCTGGCGGACCGTGCCGTTTTCCAGCATCTGCCGCGCCTCGATGACTTTGTCCATCACATCCGGCAAGATCGTGGAATCGACAATATAGTATTTACTCATGGGTCTCCACGGCACCTCCTTTGACAGCGGCCTTCAGCTCCAGCACTTGCCAGCGCGGATAGCTCTGGCTCAGCGCCTCACAGATGCCGGCACCGGTCTGTGCCGTACAGATGGCCAGCATGGTCGAGCCGCTGCCGCTGATGACGAAAGCCAGCGCGCCCAGATCCATGCACTGCCGTTTCACGGCGTCAAACTCAGCGATGAGGCGGCTGCGGTAAGGCTCCTGCATACGGTCGACACAGGCATGGCGCACCATCTCTTCATCGCCGCTTTCCAGCGCCTTGCCTAAGGTGGCACAGCGGCCCATCTGATAGATGGCATCCGCATAGCTCATGTCTGCCGGCAAGATGCGGCGGGCATCTTCGGTGCGCACTTCATAATCCGGGATGATCGTCACGAAACGAAACTTTTCATGCACCGCAAACTGAGCGGTATACGGTGTCCCGTTGTCCATGAACGAGGCGCACAAGCTGCCATACAGCGCCGGCGCCACATTGTCCGGATGATGCTCGAGCAGCGTGGCTAGCCGCAGCAGTTCTTGCAGCGTAAACTGCTTCTGGCTGTAAGCCGCGGCAGCCAGCACGCCGGCCACGATGCACGATGCGCTGCTTCCCAGCCCTCTGGCTACCGGGATCGGCGTATCGATGTGGATCTGCACGACAGGCACTGCCACGCCCAGCGCTTCCAGCGTGCGGACAAACGCGTGATAGACAAGATTATCTTTATTGCGATATGCTTCCGGGCAGCCGCTGACCTGAAACTGCGGCCCGTCAAAACGGAATGTAAACGTGCCCAGCCAGTCCAGGGCCAGCCCCATGCAGTCAAAGCCGACACCAAGGTTAGCGCTCGTCGCCGGTACATTGACCCGGATCATTTCAGGATCTCCCGGGCGCCTTTGATGACATAGGCGTCCATTTCTTCGCAGCTGATCACATCGCTGAAACGCTCCGGCATATCCTTGAGCGCATACAGGTTGGCCGGAACCGGCTGGCCGCTGAGCTCCTCCAGCCTGCGCATGCAGGCAAAGTCATCAAGGCCCGCTTCCTCTTCCTGCAATGCCTTGAGCACATCGCGCGTAAATTTATAAGGTGACGCAGTAGACAGAAGCACCGTCACTTTATCATCGAGACGTTCCTTGAGCTGTTCCAACACATGCGCGCCGACCGCGGTATGGGGATCCATCACATAGCCGCAGCGCGCATACACCTCATGGATCTGCGCGCTGGTCTGCGCATTGCCGCAGGAGGCGCTCATGAAGATCTCCGCGATCTTCGCTTTGGTCTCCGCATCCACTTCATAACGGCCCGTGCTGGACAGCTCTTTCATCCAGCCAGACACTTTCGCGCTGTCTTTGCCGCTGAGATAATACAGCATGCGCTCCAAGTTGGAAGAGATCAGGATATCCATGCTCGGCGAGATCGTCTGATGGAACGGACGATTGCGGTCATAGACACCGGTGTTCAAAAAATCCTCGAGCACATTGTTCTCATTGGCCGCGACGATCAGCTTATGCACCGGCAGACCCATGAGCTTCGCGTAGTAACCAGCGAGCACATTGCCGAAGTTTCCGGTCGGCACGCAGAAATTCACTTCATCGCCCATCTTGATCTTGCCGGCGGCAAGCAGCTGGCGATATGCCGCGAAATAATAGACGATCTGCGGCACGAGCCGGCCGATGTTGATGGAATTGGCGCTGGAGAGCACGATGTGATCCTTCCCCAGTTCCGCCTTGGCCTGTGCGCTGTGAAACAGCCGCTTCACCGCTGACTGCGCATCGTCAAAGTTGCCCTTGATCGCGCATACCCGCACGTTATCCCCAGGCTGTGTCACCATCTGCAGACGCTGGATCTCACTGACTTTGCCATATGGATAAAAGACCGTGATGCCGATATGCTCAGCGTCCTGAAAGCCGCTGAGCGCCGCCTTGCCGGTATCTCCGCTGGTCGCGGTCACGATCATGACCTTCTCTTCGCGCCCTTTCAGCGCTGCGGACATAAACTGCGGAAGCATGCACAGCGCCACATCCTTGAAGGCGCTGGTCGGCCCGTGGAACAGCTCCAGCACCGGCAGATCGCCCGCCATGACCAGCGGCGTGATCTGCGCGCTGTCAAATTTGCCGTCATAAGCGCGGTCCACACAGCGTGTCAGCTCCGCATCGCTGTAATCCCACAGCACTTCGGCAAACAGCCGCTTTGCCATTTCCTTATAATCCAGCTTCAGAAAGGCCGCCAGATCCAAGCGGACATCTTCCAGCCCGTCCCAGACATAAAGGCCGCCGTCATCGGCGATGCCGCGCAGGACCGCCTCTTTCGGCGTCAGCTTCCCGCTCCCCCTCGTGCTGTGATAGTATCTGTTTTCCATCTCGATTCTCCTTCCGTTTTTGTCATTGCAATTTGTTATCACCTATGATACAATGTACGCAATTTAAAAACAAGTGTTTTTTATTCAAAAACACCGTTTTTATTGATGGAGGGTTAGAACGATATGAACATTGCGTTACTAGGATTTGGAACTGTTGGAAAAGGTGTCTACGAGATCATCCGCCGCAAGGCGACCAGCGATACAGCTGCGATCAATGTATCTCACATCCTGATCTATGAAGGTCACGATGAAAAGACGATGGACATCATGACATATGATTATGAAGACATCCTCAGGGATCCTGACTGCACGACCGTCGTTGAGGTGATCGGCGGGATCGAACCGGCGCACACCTATATCCTGAAGGCGCTGCGCAGCGGCCGCAACGTCGTGACGGCGAACAAGGCCGTCGTGGCGGCACACCTGCAGGAGTTCATCGAAACAGCGCGCGAACACCAGGTGCAGTTTCGCTTTGAGGCGAGCTGCGGCGGCGGCATCCCTTGGATCCACGGCCTGATGCAGGCCAAGCGCATCGATCCGATCTCGCGCATCAGCGGCATCTTCAATGGAACGAGCAATTATATCCTGGATCAGATGATGAAGAAAGATCTGGATTTTGATGTCACGCTGAAAGCGGCGCAGGAAGCCGGCTATGCCGAAGCCGACCCCAGCGCCGACATTGACGGCATCGATACGGCCAACAAAGCAGTCATCTCTGCTTCGCTCGCCTTTGAGACATACTGCTGCCGTGACTTTCCGATGAGCGGCATCCGCAATCTGAAGAAAAGTGACCTTGACTGGTTCAGACAGCGAGGTCAGAGCATCCGCCTGATGATGCTTGCGGTGGCACAGGAAGGAAGATACTGCTGCGTGGTCGAGCCGATGGCGCTGGATGCGCATTCTCTTGAGGCCAATGTGCCGGACAACTTCAATCTGACCACGCTCTTCGGTGATACGATCGGTGAGCTGAAATTTTACGGCCAAGGCGCCGGCAGCCTGCCTACCGGCAATGCCATCGTCAGCGATCTGATCGCCATCGCGCGCAGCGAACCTTTCGAAGTGCCGCAGATGAGCGAAAAGACCTTTGACTCCGCCCTGCTTGCCGGCGATTATGTGCTGCGCGCGCACGGCGAGATCGGTGAGTTCAGGAACATGGATCCGGTACAAATGCATGAGCAGTACCGTCTGACGCTGCAAGAGGATCCCGACGCATTCCTCGTCCGGCTTGCGTAAGCGAGGCCGCGCATGATCAAGATCACCAAATTCGGCGGATCTTCGGTGGCAAATGCCACACAGTTCCGCAAAGTCAAGCATATCATAGAAAGCGATCCGTCCCGCCGTTTCGTCGTCGTCAGCGCGGTCGGGCGCGCGTCCAAGACCGACAACAAAGTGACCGATCTGCTTTATCTGTGCCATGCGCATATGGAATATCACGTCGACTGCTCCCCGGTATTCGAGATGATCCGGGAACGTTATGTCAAGATCCGCGATGAGCTGGGGCTGCGCTGCCCGATCGAGCGGGAGCTGGATGCCATCTGGAATCAGATGAAGACCTCCATCACCCTCGATGAGCTCGTCAGCCGCGGTGAATACCTGACCGCACGGCTGATGGCGGAATACTTGGGCTATGCGTTCGTCGATGCCAAAGATGTCATCCGTTTCCGTTATGACGGAAGCTTTGACTTTGATTTCTGCGAAAAGAGCCTGCAGCGGCTGGCGCGCAACAACCAGCCCTTTGTCATCCCAGGCTTTTACGGCAGCACGCCGGATGGCAAGATCCGCATCATGACCAGGGGCGGAAGCGATGTTACCGGCAGCATCCTCGCCAAATGCCTGCATGCGGACATGTATGAAAACTGGACCGATGTCTCCGGCTTCCTGATGGCTGATCCGCGCATCGTGCGCAATCCCAAGCGCATCCGCACGATCACTTACAGCGAGCTGCGCGAGCTCTCTTACATGGGCGCCAGCGTCCTGCATGAGGAGGCCATCTTCCCAGTGCGGGAAGCAAACATCCCGATCAACATTCTGAACACCAATCAGCCGGACTCTCCGGGCACGATCATCGTGAATGAACTGGACGTTGAGGATGCCGACAACGACATCATCACGGGCATTGCCGGCAAGAAAGATTTCACGGCCATCGCGCTTTACAAGAACCATATGTCCGATGAGGTCGGTATCGTGCGCAAGACACTGTCTGTATTTGAACGCTATCGGGTCTCCATCGAGCATATCCCCAGCGGCATTGACACGTTCAGCATCGTCGTCGCCAGCCGCGATGTCAAAGACATCATCTATGACATCGTCAATGATATCCGCCGTGAAGTGGAGCCTGACAGCATCCGCGTCATCGATGAGATCGCCCTGATCTCCACCGTGGGCCGCAACATGAGCTCGCGGCCGGGCATCAGCGGCAGGCTGTTCGCGGCGCTGGGCAACAGCGGCATCAATATCCGCATGATCGCGCAGGGCAGCGATGAGATCAACATCATCGTCGGCGTGGAGAACAAAGACTTTGAAAAGACGATCTCCGTGATCTATGAAGGTTTCGTCGGAAAGGAGAACAAAAGTGAAACAGTATAATGTAGCCATCCTGGGCGCGACCGGCGCGGTCGGCCAGGAAATGATGAAAGTGCTGGAGGAACGTGATTTCCCTATCGCGCAGCTAAAGCTGCTCGCCAGCAGCCGCAGCGCCGGCAAGACGATGATGTTCAAAGGGCAGCCGCTGACCATCGAGGCCGCGAGCGAAGACAGCTTTGAGGGCATGGATATCGTGCTGGGCGCGGCCGAAAACGATATCGCCATGAAATTCCTGCCGATCGCGGCGCAGAAGGGCGCCATCGTGGTGGACAACAGCTCAGCTTACCGCCTGCATGACGATGTCCCTCTCGTCATCCCAGAGATCAACGCGCAGGATGCCAAGAACAATCATGGCATCATTGCCAACCCGAACTGTGCCACCATCATCGCTCTCGTCGCGGCGTGGCCGCTGCATCAGGCCTTCGGCATCCGCCGCATGATCGTCTCAACGTATCAGGCGGTCAGCGGCGCGGGCGTCGGCGGCATCCGCGAGCTCAATGCGCAGATGCAGGCCCTGAGCGAAGGCAAAGCGATCCCGCAGCCACAGGCCTTTCAGTATCAGATCGCCTGCAACCTGATCCCGCAGATCGGCGGCTTCAACGAACTGGGCTATTCCAGCGAAGAGATGAAGATGCAGAACGAGGGCCGCAAGATCATGCATCTGCCAGAGCTGCGCGTCAGCTGCACCTGTGTGCGCGTGCCCGTCATCCGCTCTCATTCCGAAAGCATCACCATCGAATTTGACAAAGAAGTCGATGTCGAAAAGGCACGAGCCTTACTGGCTCAGGCCCCAGGCGTGCGGGTCGTCGATGATCTCCGTCACAGCCGCTATCCGATGCCGCTGGAGACCAGCGACCAGGATCTCGTCTTTGTCGGCCGTCTGCGCGAAGATATCTCTGATGATACGCATCATTCACTGACTTTCTGGTGCTGCGGCGACCAGGTGCGCAAAGGCGCGGCCACCAATGCCGTACAGATCGCAGAGCTGTTCATCTAAAAAGCTGCCGCTCCCAATGGAAAACAATTTCCGCCCGGGAGCGACAGCTTTTTTTCAGATCATACGGATTTTTTACGTGCGCTTAACAGGAACTTTACGTTGCTGTGGTTTAATGATAAGAGGGAGTGATTAGATGAAACATATATTGGTGATCGATGACAACGAAGATGTGCGCAAGATCATCGGCTACGACCTGCTCAAAGCCGGATTCGCGGTCGATGACGCAGAAGACGGCATCAGCGGATTTGCGCAGGCGACCAAGACCAAATATGATCTGATCATCATCGACTGGATGATGCCGGGCATGAACGGTCTGGAGCTGACTCGCGCGCTGCGTGCCCGAAACGTGCGCAGCATCCTGTTCATGCTGACCGCAAAAGACGGAGACAATGATCTGGAAGAAGCGTTCGCGGCCGGGGTGGATGACTATCTGCGCAAGCCGTTCTCGCCCCGGGAACTGCAGATCCGCATCCGCAAGCATCTGCAAGGCAGACCGGCAGGCGATGAGGCTCCCAAGACGATCCTGCGCTATCAGGACCTCACGCTGGATGAGCGCAGCCGCCGCTTCTTCATCAGCGGCAAGGAAATTTCGCTCACTCGCAAAGAATTTGATCTCATGGATTACTTCATGCAGCATGCGCAGACGGTGCTCTCGCGCAATGAGATCCTCAATGCTGTATGGGGCTTTGACTATGACGGCGACACTCGGATCATCGATGTGCACACCTTCAAGCTGCGCGGCAAGCTGTCATCCAGCAAGGCGCAGATCACCTCATCCAGAGGCATCGGCTACATTCTTGAGCCGCGCTGAATCAGAGGCATATGCCTCTTTTTTTATGTCTTCTCCACTTCGGCGACAACATAGCCAAGCAACCCCAGCAAGATGGCGAACAGCGCGATCAGCGGCTGTCCGAACATGAGGGCGGCGCCCAGCAGCACCAGGACGATCGCCACGCTGAGGGTGCGGCTGCGCGAAGCGATCCGCAGATATGTGAACAGCGCGACGACCAGCGCAGTGACCATGATCACGACATCGCTCATCCTCTTCCCTCCTCGACTATTTCTTTCCGTCGTTTTCGTGCCGTTTGCGGTAACGGCGCATGAAGCCCTCGTAGTTTTCCACGACTTCTGCCGCAGGGCCATATTCTTTGACCAGTCCGTCATGGATCCACAGCACATCATCACAGAGCTCCAGGATGCTGGCGTTGCTGTGAGAGACGATCATGACGGTCTTGTCCTTATTGGAGATGATCTCTTTCATCTTGGCATAGCTCTTTTCGCGAAAGCTCATATCACCGACGCTGAGCACCTCATCGATCAGGATGATCTCGGTGTCTAAGAAGGCAGTGATGGAAAAGGCCAGCTTAGAGTGCATGCCGCTGGAATACGTCTGCACCGGCTTATAGATGAAATCGCCCAGCTCTGAAAACTCAATGATCTCCGGCAGGCGGGCCCGGATCTCCTTTTCGGTGAATCCCAGCAGCAGGCCGGACAGAAAAATGTTTTCGTATCCGCTCAGCGTCGTCTGAAAGCCGATGCCGATCGCCAGCAGCGAAAGACGGTTGCCAAAGGTATCGATCGTGCCTTCATCCGGAGAGAACACCCCGGCAATCGTCTTGAGCAGCGTCGATTTGCCGCTGCCGTTCTTGCCGATGATGCCGATGATCTTGCCCTTGGGCACGGTGAAGCTCACGCCGCGCAGCGCTTCATAGCTGTCACGTCGCTGTCTGATCTGTCCCAGGCTCTTGCGCAGCGAAAATGATTTCATGCTGCGGTAACGCACATGGACATCTTTCACTTCGATAGCAAGTTCGCTCACAGCTTACACCACCTTTACATAATTGTTCTCATGGCGGTACATGAGGAACAGACCGATGGCCAGCAGCACCAGCGAGAACACCAGCCAGTAGATGAACATCAGCGGCCGCAGCGATTCCCCATAGATGATGATCTGACGAAACTCATTGATCAGATAAGCGACCGGATTGACATGGGTCATGAGCCATCCGATATCGATGCCCATGAATATCCGGTTGCCCAGCCGGTCGCCGATGTCATAGAATACCCCAGAAAGATAAAACATGAACCGCAGGATGACCTGCACGATATTATACAGGTCGTTCACGTATACGCCGAAATGCGCCACGATCACGCAGCAAGCCAGCGTGAGGATGAACACGAGCACCAGCAGCGGCAGACAATAGAGCAGCTGCGGCCGAAAGGGGATCCCATATGCGATCATGAATCCGGCCACGATGCCAAAAGAGATCATCATCTTGAAGAAGTTCACATACATCTTCTCCAAGATGAGCATGTATTTGGGGATATATATCTTAGAGACGATGCCCTTGAACGTGTTTACGATCTTGACCGAGATCGAGACGTTCTTATTGAAAAAATTCCATATCGTCAAGCCGATGATGACCACCACCGGCAGATACTCGCCCTGTGAGCGGAACACCACGACCGTGATGAATACATAGACAAGCATGAAGAGCACCGGATCGAGGATCCACCAGATCCACGTCAGATAAGACGCGCTGACTTCGCTCTTCAGCTCTGATTTCGCGGCATAGATCGAATACGGGTTGTACCGTTTCAGATGCCGCCACGCTTTTTGAATCATAAACATGCTCCCATCTATATGTACTTCAGCATTTCCTCGGCCGGACGCTGCCAGTCCATGAGCACGATATTGGGCAGCGTGAGCTTCTTGTGATATTTCTCATAATAATCCAACGAGAGGAAACGCACGCCTGGATGACAGCGCATCAGCTGATGCATCTGCAGCGTATGCCCGTGCACCACGATGACGATCCGGGTATTGTCCCGGCGCACCTGCGCATAATGCCGCAGGATCGCTTCCATTTCACACGGGTCATGCAGCTGATACACCATGAAATAATCGTTGCAGCGATACAAGGTAGGCGCGGCCGGACGCACGCTGCGATAAAGCTTCTTTGCGATCCGGTAAAGGACCGCGTTTTTCTTTGCGATCTTAATGAGCCACTTCTTCATCATTTCCTCCATATCTGAGCAGATGCGAGATGGTCTGCCAGATCACTTCGATGTCATAGTTCGCGGCCGTATAGGCACGGCATTCCTCGATATCTGCTTCACGCTGCTGCGAATGATCCTGATAAAAGAGGATGCGCGCGGCCATACGGTCCACATCTTTGACGATACATGTCTGCGGATACAGATATTCGATGCCTTCCCATGGCAGAGCCAATGCCATGGCGCGGGAGGCCAGCCCCTCAAACGGCGTGACATGAAAGCTTTCCGGCTGTTTCGCGTCGCTCATCGACAGCACATAGCCGACCCTGCGCAAAAACGTGGGCACATCCACCCAGCCGTCAAAGATGACGGCGTCCTCCAGGTGCTCCTCTTTGATCTGCTGATAGATGTGTTCATAATAGGCGCGTTCCTGGGGCACGTTCCAGGTGTTGGCAAATTCCTCCGGGCGTTTGCCAGGCACATGCAGCACATAGCGCGAATCATGGCGCCGCAGGATGCGGATCAGATCTACGGCGCGCTGCAGCCCTTTGCGCTTAGGCAGAGCGCCGATCAGCGCGATATGGAACTGCGCGTCCTCGCGCTTAGGCAGCTCATATTTTTTCATGTCGATGAAGTTGTTGATCACGCAGCATTTTTCCAGCGGGATCGAAAAGCGGCGCATGAATTCTTCCATGTAATAATATGATACCGTGATCAGCTGATCAAGCGCGATCACATTAAGGCTGCGGCCAAAGCGGCGGTTCACCTCAAAACGGTGCGCGCGGACAAACAGCCGCTGATGCGGATAAGCATTGCGCGAATACCATCTGGCACTGGTCAACAGCCATTCACACCAGATGATGTCCGCCTGATCGCGCAGCCGTCTTGCTTCACGAGAGGAGAAGTCCGTATATTCGCTTTGTTCCTGAACCGTAAGCACATATTCTTTTTCCATGCGGGGAAACAGCGGTTTCAAGAACTTCAGATCATGCCCGGATACCAGCAAGCGCAGCCGCTGTTCAGGAAACACGCTGAGCGCCTCTTTCATCATCGCCAGGGTCTGGGAAACACTGAAGCGCTGTGCGCGCACTTTCAGCTGCTCCCGCAGCCGTTCGATGCGATTGCCGCTGAAAGCCCATCTGATCTTTTCCAGACACTCCTGTTCGCTGCGGACAAACAGCGGATAATCGCTGCCCAGGATCTCTTCATGCATGGCAGTCCGTCTGAGCACCATCGGGATGCCTGCCTGAAGATATTCGAGCAGCTTGACCGATACTTCCAACGAGCCGTCATGATCCACCTTGGTCGTGCGGAAAGAATAGCCCAGCTCACAACGGCTCATCACATCGCGCAGATCGCCGCGGGAAAGCGAACCGTAAAACTGAATGTTCTCGCCCTCATTCAGGCGCTGAAAGATCGCTTCTTTCATTTCGGCCATATCGCGGTTGACTTTATCGCCGACCATATGCAGCGTGATGTCCGGATCGCTTTCCTTCAGTTCTTCCATGATGTCGAGCAATTCCACGATGTTCCAGTCACGAGCGATCTTGCCGGCATAGATCAGTGACTTTTCGATCCGTTCAGCCTGCGGGAAAGGGAACACGATCGGATAGAGCACCCGATATTTCACGCCATCCACATCAAGCACCTGCTGCAGATAACGCTTCATGGCGTCGGTCTGCACAAGATACACTCGCACCTTTTCATACAGCTCACGAAGAAAGTTTTTTTCGTTCATGCTGATCGCTTCGGCATCATGGCAGAAATCGGTCAAATAAGGCACTACCCGCTCGATCAGCGGTGAACGCAGCAGCGGCCGCATCACATCCATGCCGCGGACGATGAAGCAGGCATAGCCGCGCAGCGCGTCGATGCGCTTGAGCACCTTCAGGATGTTCCCGGCATCTACCTCCGTGATGGAATCGATATAGTTTTTCACATACAGCAGGCGGATCCGATAACAGCCGCGCAGTTCACGGACAAGGCGTTCATTGCGGATACGCTTTTTCAACAAGATATCCACCATGATCTCTTCATCCATGCTGAGCAGACGGGCAAGATTGACCAGCCACACGCTGGATCCGTCGATCAGATTCAGATCGACATCACCGTAGATCAGTATCTTTTTCATTGCATCACCGTTTCTAAGCCTTTTCAAATCCTATGCAGTCATAATGCGGCACGCTGAGGATCGCTTCCTTTGCCGCCGGAGCCAAAAACTCCTTATGCCCTAAGGCGATGACGACATAATCGCACTGCTTCAGGCATTCGTCAAGTCCCAGCAGCGGAATGCCTTCCAGCTCATCCGCTCTTGAATTCGGCTCACAGCCATATACTTCATAGCCTTTTGCTTCCAGCAGATGAGCCAGATGCAGCGACGGACTTTCGCGCATGTCATCGATATCTGGCTTATATGCCATGCCCAGGATGCCGATCCTCTCGCCGCCCTGAAGCTGTTTCTCCATCTGCGTCATGACCCACTGTGGCTTGCCGTCATTGATCTTGCGCGCCTCATTGATCAGGGAAGCATCCTCCTGATAGCGCTCTACCAAAAACCATGGATCGACCGCGAGGCAGTGTCCGCCGACGCCGAGCCCCGGATTCAGGATATTGACACGCGGATGGCGGTTGGCCAGCGCAATCAGTTCGTAGACATCGATGCCCGCGATGGCACAGATCTCGCTGAGCTGGTTGGCAAACGCGATGTTGATGTCACGGTAAGTGTTTTCCACCAGCTTGCACATTTCTGCGGTCACATCGTCACAAGTCAGGCAGTGTCCTTCTTTGACAAATGTCTCATATAATTCCTTCGTCATCTGTGCTGCCTTGGGATCAGCGGAACCGATGATGCGGTCATTGTGCTCAAGCTCATACAGGATGCGGCCGGGGAGCACACGTTCCGGACAATGGGCCGTATAAAAGCTGCCTGGCGCCAGACCGCTCTTTTCCGCGAGCACCTCACTCATCATCTGGGTCGTATGCGGCGGTACGGTCGACTCAAGGATGACCAGATCGCCCTCTTTCAATACGGAAGCGACAAGTTCGGCCGCAGAGCGCACATAGCTGAGGTCAGCGCGTTTGACCGCTCCTTCCAGAAACGGGGTCGGCACACACAGGATGTAGATCTGTGAGGGCTCGAGTTCCTCGGTGATGACCAGGTTGCCGCTTGCCTGGACCTTGGCAAACGCTTCCTGAAGGTGATTTTCCACGATATGGATCTTACCTTCCGCCAGGCTCTTGCGCACTTTCGGATTGACATCGTACCCCTTCACAAGATGTCCCGCCTGCGCAAGGACGACTGCGGTCGGCAGACCGATATACCCCAGTCCCACTACACTGATTTCTCGTTTTTCTGTTTTCATTTTCTTTCACCTGTCTCCTCTTTCTGTCTTTTCTGTTCATTCGTTCAAACCGGATCAGTTCCGGCAGCTGTGAAAAACGTCTGGGCTCCAGGATCATGCGGAAAAGCCATTCAAATCCCAGATTCTGGATCCAGCGCGGCGCCCGTACCAGGGAACCGCTCAATATATCAAATGCTCCGCCGACGCCTAAGTATACGTTCGCGCAGGTCTTTTCCTTGTTTTCCGCGATCCACTTTTCCTGTGCCGGTGTGCCTTTGGCGACAAATACCACATTTGCGTGGCTGGCATTGATCTTTTCCCTGACATCGCCGTCATCGTAACCGCTGCAATAACCAACGATGCGAATGCCCGGATAACGGGCACGCAGCACTTCCTGCGCCTTTAAGTTATTTTGCAAGGCTGCGCCATACAAAAAGATGCTGAGGCCGAGATCATCTGCATGGGCACAGAGATCTTCCATCAGATCCACGCCGGTGATCCGCTCTACCGGCACTTCGGCTGCCTTGACGACCGATGCCCCGTCTGCCAGAAAGATATCAAATGTATCCAGCAGACGACGGACCTCTTCATGGTCGGCCGCGCGGACGATCTTTCTCGCGTTGATCGCCACCAGCGACAGCTTAGTCCCTTCACGGATCGCTGCGCTGACAGCATGGCGGATCTCTTGTTTGTCTGTCACGCTCAGCCTGACGCCGAGCACGCTGATTTCTTTCATTCGCTCACCATCTTTTCTTCATAGAATATATCAGCAGACGCATGCACTTTTATTCACCGCTCTGTAATGATATCGTTAAGATTCTGTTAAAAACCTGTGGCCACATCAGTTTTTAACCGTTTATTCACGATAATTTAATTCGCTGGTGATGTTTGTCCTCCGCATACCCGCTAAGATTGACTCATAAAAATGATTCAGAAGGAGGATCCTATGTATAAAGTAATGTGTATCTTCGGCACCAGGCCGGAAGGCATCAAGATGGCGCCGGTCATCCGCGCCATCGAACAGCATCCCCGGCTGCAAAGCGTTGTCTGCATCACAGCTCAGCACCGTGAGATGCTGGACAGCGTGCTGGAGACATTCAAGATCAGTGCTGATCATGATCTCAACATCATGAAACACGGACAGACGCTGCACAGCATCACCTGTGACATCCTGGACCGGCTGACACCGGTGCTGCAGGAAGAAAGGCCGGACATGATCCTGGTACACGGCGATACCACCACGACGTTCGCAGCCGCGCTCTGCGCGTTTTATCAACAGATCGCCATCGGCCATGTAGAAGCAGGGCTGCGTACTTACAATAAGTATTCGCCTTATCCGGAAGAGATGAACCGGCAGCTCGTTTCCCGGATGGCCGATCTGCATTTTGCGCCCACCGCGACAAGCCGCCGCAATCTCTTGCAGGAGCATATCAGCGAAGATAAGATCATCGTGACCGGAAACACGGCGATCGACGCGCTGAAGCTTACTGAATGCGCCGATTATGACCATGACGCCTTGCGCTGGGCAGGTGATCACCGCATCATCCTGTTGACCGCGCACCGGCGCGAAAATCAAGGCAAGGGGCTGCGGCAGATCTATGCGGCCGTCAAATCGCTCTGCGCAAGATACCCGGATGTCCGGGTCATCTATCCGTGCCATATGAATCCCAGCATCCGCGCGCTGGCACATGAGTGCCTGGATGACTGCGAACAAGTGCTGATCTGTGCGCCGATGGAAGTCTTTGACTTTCACAATGTGATCCGTCATTCCTATCTGATCCTCAGCGACAGCGGCGGCATCCAGGAAGAAGCACCGAGCCTTGGCAAGCCTGTGCTCGTGCTGCGAGATACCACAGAACGCCCAGAAGGCATCGCTGCCGGCACGCTCAAGCTGGTAGGCACTGATCCTGACGTGATCGTCCGGGAAACTTCGGCGCTCCTTGACGATGCGCAGAAATATCATGCCATGGCCAACGCAGTAAACCCATATGGGGATGGCAAAGCAAGCAAACGGATCACGGACGCTCTCCTTTCTTATTTTGAGAAAAACGAATCAAAATAAACGTAAAAATGCCATATCGTCAGGCATTCCTGATGATATGGCATTTCATTTATTCATTTGTTTCTGCTTCTTTTTCCGCCGCAGCCTCTGATTGCTCATTCACAGCAACTGTCTCCTGAGGCTCATTCGTTTCTGCCGCTGATCCAGGATCCGCTTCCGTATCCGGCTCCCCGGCTTGCGCTCCATCTGTCTCAGCCGCTGTCTCTGATTTCTCATCTGCATCCGCCTTCTGTGGCTCAACCATTTCTGTCACTGATGATCCATCATCCGTATCCGGCTCTCCAATTTGCGGTTCATTCGTTTCCTCCGCTGTCGGTTCACTTTGTTCCTGTGGAAGCAGGAACAAAGTGAGATCATTCAGTTTCTGTAACATGACCCCGAGGACATAGAAGATCAGCGCAAAGCCCAGATAAAGATAGGACTGCGAAAAAATATACTGTACTGCCTCTGAAAGGTTAGAGGTGATATCCGTTCCCTGATATGAGTAATACTGATTCACATAGTCATATGCCGAGTACATCATATAGACGCCATAGCATAGCAGCAAGACCGCCAGGACATACAGCGCGATCGTTCCTGCCCTGGTTCTTTTTTTCTGATTCATTTTCTTCATCTCTCCTTATCTTTATCAGTATATCATGTGACGATGCCGGCTATGTGTCGATTCTGTGAAAACACAGAAAAAAAGCACGCTCTCGCATGCTTCTTCTTATAAATGGTGATGCCGATGAGACTTGAACTCACACGGGTTGCCCCACTACCCCCTCAAAGTAGCGTGTCTGCCATTCCACCACGGCATCGTTACGAACAGTATTATACTATATCTCCAAATGAATTTCCAGTATAATTTGCATTATTTTTAAGACCATCGGCGTAAAAAAAAGCCTTCTTCCGAAGACTTGATCTGCATATGGTGCGGAGGAAGGGATTTGAACCCTCACGCCTTGTGGGCACTGCCGCCTGAAGACAGCGTGTCTGCCGTTTCACCACCTCCGCGTTTGCTCTAATAATATACAACACATCAAATGGTTTGTAAACCCCTTTTTTAATTTTTTTTGTTTTTCTGAAGTGAAAAAGTAAATGCAACGCTAAAGGGACCAAACTTATGTTTGCTCTTTGCGAACCGTAAGCTGCATTTTTGCCGAAATGCAGTGAAGGCTGAGGAGCATCCCTCAGCCTTCCATCACTGGTTCTCTCATGATTTCGATATCCACTTTCGCATATAGCCGTTTTACTGACTCTGCATCTGCCATGCCTTTGCAAAAAGCCGTGGCACTGCCGGCAGCGATCCCTCTCTTAAATGCCAGCATATAATCATTGGTCTGCATCCAGCCTTTCAAAAAACCAGCCACCATAGCATCTCCGGCTCCGGTCGTATTGATGACGCGGCCAGCAGGGCTCTTGCCAAAATAAAAGCCGCCATGTTCATCCAGAAGATAAGCGCCTTTTTCCCCACAGGAAACGAGGACATTGCGCACGCCGCGCTGCTGAAGCGCATGCATGCTGGAGAGCAGCACACCTTCCTTCATCGGACAATGAAAGATCTCTTCCAGCTCGCGGATGCTTGGCTTGATCAAGAACGGCCCTTCCTCCAGCACATGGAGAAAGGCGCTGCCGCCTGTATCAACGATGCACAGCACACCGTCTGATACTCTTCTCATCATCTGCGCATAGATCGTGTCAGGAACGCTTTTTGGCACGCTGCCTGCCATCACCAGCACATCCCCGTCTTTCAGCTGATCCAGAAGCGACAACAGCTGCTCGACTTCCTGCGCGTCAGGCTGGGGACCTTGCCCATTGACTCCGGTCTCCTCTTCATCAAGGATCTTCACATTGATCCGGGTGAAGCCATTCTTCACTCTCAGAAAAGAAGGGGTAATGCCATAGGAGCACACGCCGTGTTCATATAATTCTGCCGTCACGCCGGCCGTAAAGCCAAGCGCGACAGAATCCACATTCAGATGCTTCAGCATCACGGAGACATTTACGCCTTTTCCGCCGAAAGCCAGTTCTTCACTGTCTGCGCGATTGATCTTTCCTGGCTTCAGGCTTTCCAGTTCCACCAGGTAATCCAGCGATGGATTCAACGTCAGTGTATAGATCATGATTGCTCCTCCTTTCCATAAAAACATTGCCATGCGCATGCCGGCAATGCCTGATTTTTCCATTAATGGCCTGCTGTCCTCATTATACTACGGTCTTGCCGCTATTCGTCAAGCATGTTTCTCTGACTGTTTCCGACAAATCATGAACATGCTCACCCTCATATTATGTCGATCTTGCGCAGATATGACCAAAGCCTTCGTCATGCAGGCGAAGGCTTTCTCATCTATTTCAGTTTTCCTTCATCGTGCGGCGCAGCCACAGCAGCGCGCCGAGGGCGCACGCAAGAACAACCGCTATCTGTCCTGCGCAATGCCCTGTTCCCGTTACGACATTTCGTTTATTCTCCACGCTGATCGTGACCGTATCTGAAATGCCTCGTGTCTTCTCATCGAGCACGATCTTCCTCATCTTCGCGGAAGAGCTGTAACCTTCCGGAGCCTGAAGCTCCTTCAGGTAATAAGTCCCGTATCGCAATCCAGAGAATGTCGCGATTCCTTCGTCTCCCTGCGCTTTCATGAGCAGCGTCTCTCCGTCTTTGTCCGCATACAGGCCGAACACAAAGCTGCTGTCTTTGATCAGCGCATGACTGAGCGAATCCACTTTCTGCACTTTCAGATCGGTCAGGATCGCTTCATTGTCCACATGAATGCGCAGCTGCGCATGATCCTCGCCGATCTTCACATGATACGGCTTTTGATCTTGCACATAGCCGTATGGTGCCCGCTTCTCCACGATCCAATAATCGCCATATTCCAGATCATCAAACACCACTTTTCCGTCTGCCCCGCTTTTCCTTTCCATGATCTCATTTTTCAATCCCTCATCCGTACAGAGGACAAAGACAGCGCCCTGAAGCAAGCGGTCATCTTCCGCATCGTGCTTGATCACTTCCACGCTTCCTCGTTTCAGCGCGTTGACCGCTTCTCCCAGCGAAATGATGATCTCTCCGGCATCATCGGCCACATCGCTGACCGTAAAGGGATATTCCTCATCCAAAAGCTGATAGCGCTCGTCGGTCGCCAATTCTCTCAACACATAATCTCCTTGCGGCAGATCCGGCACACCGCTCAACGCACCCTCTTCATCCACTTTGCATACACTGACGAGAGTTCCCTTGGGCACGCCGACATCTCCGTTGCTGAAACAGATGTCTGATGCCGCAAAGATGCCGAATCGCACTTGTTCAAGCGCGTCGTTCATCTCACTGTATCGCGGCGCTTCCATCTGCTTACGAAACTGCAAACGCACCCGGACCGGTTCATTGTGCAAAAGCGCCGGTACGATCTGCAGCTGCGTATCTTCATCCGCCTGGATCTCAAAGAAGTGTTTCTCATGGTCTGCGACATGACCGGCAGGGGCCTTGGTCTCGACATAATAATAAGATCCGCAAGGCAGCTCCAGCGACTGGACCGGATCGTTTCCTGATTCGAGCACGGTGATCTGCTCATCTTCGGAATAATACAGCCGATCATTTCCCAGCACGATATCCTCTGCCGCATAGACGGTGATTTGTGCGCCAGGCAGATTTCCTTTTTCCCATATCGGTGTATATACCATTCCAAATTCGCTTTCTCTGATTTGATTTCGCTGATAAAGCGATCCAGTCTTTTGCCAGCTCAGCCTGCCTTTGATCAGCTCATCTTCCATCGTGACCATGCCCTCCTTCGCCGCATGCGGATCTCCTTCTTCATCATAGATCCAGATCGCTCCGGCGTCATCAAGCGCGAAGATGATCTTTTCGCTGCGCGCGAATCCATACGGAGCCTTTGTCTCCTCAAGGATCAGCTTCCGTTCGATCGGAAGTCCCTTGATCACCTTCGCTTCATCCCCGCTCATCCATTCCGCCAAGATCTGATCTGGGTTATCCTGCGGATATATGCGCAGCTGGGCACCGCTCAGAAATGTCCCTGACCCGGCATCCAGCTTGCGAAAGCGCGCTTCGCTTTGCACATCCACTGTGATCTCTGCCAGCTTGGGTCTCGGGCGGCCAAGCGTCATGACATCTTGAGATCCGGGGCTGTCAAAGACGACCGGAATGATCTGTGCAGCGTCCTCATAAAGGCAGCTGAAGGTCAGCTTTCCATCTGTCACGATGCGCTCTGCCCAGATCTGCAGCGAATTACCGTCCTGACGGACATGCAGGCCGTCACTGCTTTCTGAAAGCACATACCACTGAAATGAACCGCCATCATCTTGCAAGGTCACAGCATGTTCTTCTCCAAGGCCTTGCAGCTGCAGCTGCTCCCCGGCAAAGGATACTTCCTCCTCCATCAAAGCAAGGCGCGCCTTGATCAAAGCGATCTTGCTCTGGATATCTTTATGGATATAACTGATGGCCGGATACTGCCTGGGTTTCCATTCGTGCAAGGTCTGCCAGATGCAGATCTGTGTAGCAAAATCCATCTCATGGGAAGTATCGCCCTGAAAGCCATAGCCCAGCGCGGTAATATAGGAAAGTTTCTCACGGACCGCGGCATCATTGACATATGCGCCAAATGAGATCTGTTCATAATCTTGCGCGCCGTTCATCACGCTTGTCAGCGGATCCACGCAATACACGCGCTGATCATCGATCCAGATCTTCGAGTAGACGCAGCTGTCATAACCGCTGCTGCTCTTCTCGCTCATCTTGATGACCCATTTGTTCTCATAGTCATCATGAAGCCCTTTCGGGGTCTCCACGCGCACCTTGAACCCTTTGCGGATCACATCGGTCGGACTGATCTTCACCTCCTCTCTCGTTGCTGGCGCAGCCAGCATGGTCTGCGCATGCAGGGGGATCTGCACAGACTGACTCATGCACGATACGCTGATGAGCATCAGCATGCCCAGTCTTTTCAGGATCTTTCTCATCTTGCTCACTCCTTTCTTGAGACGATGATCTCATCCCTTCTCTTACCTGATACGCCGTACTTTCCGTTTCCCCTTAAAACGCGCAAAAAAAAGCCCGAATCTTTCGGGCGGCATGCTCACTCTTCACGGTGCGCTTCGATGAATTGCTTCAGCTTCTGATAACTGTCTTCGCTCAGGACATGCTCCATCCGGCAGGCATCATTTTCCGCCGTCTGCGGATCGACGCCAAGCTCACACAGGAATCTTTGCAGAAAGCGATGACGGCCATAAATGTTAGATGCGATCTTCATGCCTTCTTCGGTCAGGGTGATCTCACGATCTTCCATGTGGATCAGACCACGTTCCTTAAGGATGCCCATCGCTCTGGATACGCTTGGCTTGGAATAATTGAGTTCCCTGGCAATATCGATCGAACGGACCGTCCCATGCTCCTGCTTCAGCTTAAGGATCGCCTCTAAGTAGTCTTCACCAGATTCATGAATATTCATTCTCATCACTCCTGTTTTCCATTTCAGTATATGCTCAGTATAGCATATTCCCTGAAGATTATCGACCAAATTGCCTGAAAGTCTGTTTGCAAACGCTTATTTTTTCGTCTGATCGTAACGATACAGCATCATTTGCACACCCGTTTTTTCTCTGCAAGATTTTATGATTTTTTTAATAAAAACTGTTGCCACGATCCAAGCTCTGTGATAATATATATGAGCAATCAGGAACGCCTGAATAGCTCAGTAGGTAGAGCATCCGGCTGTTAACCGGCAGGTCACAAGTTCGAGTCTTGTTTCAGGCGCCATTTGCGATGAACACCGATCATTCGGTGTTTTTTTCTGAAAAAAAAGTGTTGTCACAGACATCGTTTTATGCTAATATATATGAGCAGTCAGCAATGCCTGAATAGCTCAGTAGGTAGAGCATCCGGCTGTTAACCGGCAGGTCACAAGTTCGAGTCTTGTTTCAGGCGCCATTTACGATGAACACCGATCATTCGGTGTTTTTTTATACAGGAGCACTTTCGTGCTCCTGTGTTTTATCTTAACAGCAGTGCGCCGGCGCTGGCACCGATCCGATCAGCTCCTGCTTCGATCATGCGGTCCATGTCTTCCGCAGTGCGGATGCCGCCGGAAGCCTTTATCCGACATCGCCCATTGAGCGTTGCTTTCATCAGGCGAACATCCTCAACAGCTGCGCCTGCTGTGGAAAAGCCTGTCGAGGTCTTGACGAACGCGGCGCCGGATGCGGCGCACAGCGCACATGCCCTGACGATCTCATCTCGCGTCAGCAGACAGGTCTCCAGGATCACTTTGACCGCATGGCCTGCACACGTCTGCACCACCGCTTCGATATCCGCGCGGACAGCTTCATCATGTCCGGCTTTCAGTTCGCCGATATTGATGACCATATCGATCTCATCTGCGCCATCTTGAATTGCCGCTGCCGCTTCGGCTGCCTTGGCTTTTGTGCTCATCGCGCCCAGCGGAAACCCGACGACGGTGCATACACCTACATCCGCATTTTTCAGAATTTCTGCGCAAGTGCGCACCCAGTAAGAATTGACGCAGACATTGGCAAAATCATAACGCAGCGCTTCTTCACAAAGGCGTTCGATATCTGTCTTTTCCGCCTCAGCCTTAAGCAGCGTATGATCGATGTATTTGCTGCGCTTCATGCAGATCACTCCTTCTCAGCCAAAGGATAGCACATCTGCGCGATCAGGGCAACCTCAGCATTTCCTGCGTTCCCGCTCGCTGAAAAAGCGCGGGATCTGCTCGTCAAAATAATTCGAGCTGTCGCTGTCCCATGCGCCGTCGCCAATAAGTCCGAATGTCAGCACTTCGCCGCGATCCAGCGCGTCGATCAGCCGGCGGATCTCTCGAACCACATTCTTCTGCCGCTTTGCCAGTTCCTCAAGCACGATGACATTTTCTCGCTCTCTGACATTTCGAAGTGCCTCTTCGTAGAAACGCAGAAAGTACTTTGTCTTCTTCTCGCTTTCTAAGAGCATCCCGCAATAATCTTGAAATAGTTCTTGCTTCGCGTTTCCTTCCGGCATCTCCGCAGTGATCCATGCTGCCTGCGGCGCCGGGTCGCTGCTTTCATCCATATAGCGGCTGTCATCTCCGCGCATATCGTGCAAGAGCTCAGCCAGCCTCTCACACAGGCTCAGCTGTTCCGCTGCCATCGCGTACATCGTGATGCGCGCCTCACGATGACATACGCTGAATCCGCTCCGGATCAGCGTATGTGCCAGTTCCAGCTGCGCCGCAATGCCGCAGGGGTGTGTATCGATCCACTGTGCGCCTGCATCTTCTCTTTTCCCACGGCTCTGACTGACAAAACGGTTTTCCTTGTAACAGAACATTTTATCACTCCTTCATCATTAGTGTGGTTGCAGAAAAGAAAACTATGCTATAATGAACACAGGTTCAATGAATGAGAGGGGTCAACATGAAAGAAATCGCAATACAGGCTTCCTGCACGAGAGAAACCTGTGTCACAGAAGATCTGCTTGCCAGCCGCGTCGGCAGCGGAAGCGTCGATGTGTATGCCACACCGATGATGATCGCGCTGATGGAAAAAGCTGCGTCAGAGCTTCTTGTTCCTTATCTGGACGAAGGCGAGACATCGGTCGGCATCCATATGGACGCCACGCATGATGCCGCCACGCCGCAGGACATGAAGGTCAGTGCGACCGCTGTCGTCACGGCAGTCGACCGCCGCAAGGTCATCTTCAGCATCACTGCCAGAGATGAAAAAGAAGTCATCGGCACAGCTGTGCATGAGCGTTTTATCGTAAACAAAGACAAATTTGAGTCTAAGGCGAAAAGCAAGAAAAGCTGAACGCAAAAAAGAAAGAAGTGAACGAAAATGATTCGTAAAGCGGAAAGCAAAGACATCAATGAAATTGCCGATATCTGGCTGATGAGCATGAGAAGCGCGCACTATGGCTTCAAAGATACATACTGGACCAAGCAATATAAGAGCATTCATCACAAGTATTCTGATGAGCGTTCTGATGTCGTCGTATATGAAGATGGCGGGGCGCTCCTCGGTTTCGGCGCCTACATCAGAGATGCCGGCGTGGTCCGCATCTTCGTCATCCCAGGCTTCCAGAAGAAGGGGATCGGAAGCGCCCTGCTTGCGTATTTCGAAGAACATTATGACGATTTTCTGTGCCGCTGCTACCGAACATGCACACCGGCAGTCTCTTTCCTGGAGAACCGCGGATATACACGCATCGAAAGAAGGAACAACGTCGATTCCGGCCAGGAAGAATATGTATATCGCAAACAAACAGCTTGATGAAAAGGAGCACGGATCACCCGCGCTCCTTTTTCTGTGTCCGGGCCGCATTGCTTTTGCATGCCATGAAGATGCCCAGAGGCACCATCACCAACGCGATCCATTGTGAAGTGGATAAGATCGCAATGCCGCGCAGGGCGTCGCCTCGCAAGAACTCCAGCGCAAAACGCATCACGCCATATGCGCTGAGGTAGATCCCCAGCATACGGCGTCCCGGCGCCGCATGTCTGTACAGCATGGCCAGCACGGCAAACAGCATCAGGTTCACTGCGGCCTCATACAGCTGTACCGGAATGCGCGGCAGCAGCACATCCGGATTGGCCAAGGTATACATCGGCATAGCGAAGGCAGAATCACTTATCTCACCATAGCAGCAGCCGCTGAGAAAGCAGCCGATCCGCCCAAACAGATGAAATAATGGGATGGCGGGCACCCCAGCCGCCAGATAGCCATCGATCTCAAGATGATGACGGCGCGCATAGATGTACACGCCCGCGAACAGACCGATCAAACCGCCATAGAACACAAAGCCGCCGCTCAGATAAGCCAAGATGTCTTCCAGGCTGGCAAAGAGCGCAAAGCCATTTGCGATGATCCATGGCAAGGTGGTCAGGACATACAGCAGCTTTGCGCCGACCAGCGCGCCGATACCGCCTGCGATCAACAGATCGATGAGCACTTGCTGGTCAAGCGCGGAACGTTTGACCGCATACAGACACCAAAGCACTGCTGCCGCAGCTCCGATCACCACCATCAGTCCGTAAGACTGGATATGAAAGATCGACAATGTGATTTCAGGATACATCGCTCACCTCATATCGCAGAATAAGTCAGCGCATTGCTGATCAAGCCGGCCACACAGATGCAGCCCAAGAAAAACAACGCGTTGATCGCTGTGCCGACGATGCCGCAGACAAAGCCAGCCGTCGCGATGCCGCAGGGCGTTTCTTTGCGTGCCTTGTTTCCCAAGAAGATAGCGATGATCCCGAAGATCAAGCCGAGCCAACCGCTGTATACGGTCCCAAACACGATGGAAATGATCCCGGTCACCAGCGCGGCAACTGCTTTTCCGTTATTTTGTTCCATTCACTTTCCCCTTTCATGATGTATCCTATCTTATGTCTACCGCAGCACATTGTCAACCATCACAGATACTTGCCGGTCACGCTCTGACCAGACGCACGCACCTGAGCCGGTGTCCCGCACGCGACGATCCTGCCGCCGTCAATGCCGCCGCCAGGCCCCATATCGATGATGTAGTCCGCGCTGCGCAACACATCGAGATCGTGCTCGATGACGATGAGCGTGGCGCCATGATCCACAAGAGTACGGAACACCTCAAGCAATGTCTTCACGTCCAGCGGATGCAGGCCGATGGTCGGCTCATCAAAGACAAATATGGCATCAGACTGACTTCGCCCCATCTCTCCTGCCAGCTTCAGCCGCTGGGCTTCTCCGCCTGAAAGGCCCGGTGTCTCTTCGCCCAGCGTCAGATAACCAAGACCAAGGTCCTTGAGCACCTGCAGACGCTGACAGATGTTTTTCAGCCCGCGGCACGCTTCCAGCGCGCTTTGCACATCCATCGCCATCAGCTGCGGCAGCGTCAGCGCCTGCCCCGTCTTGCTGTGATAATGGATCTGACTGGCCGCGGCCGCGTAACGTGTGCCATGACACACAGGACAAGTGATCTTCACATCCGGAAGAAACTGTACATCCAGGCTGATGATCCCTGTGCCATCGCATTCCGGACAGCGCAGGCTGCCGGTATTGTAAGAGAAATCACCGGCTTTCAGCCCTTTTCCGCGTGCTTCATCGCTTCTGGCAAACAGCTTTCGAAGCTCATCATGCACACCGGCATAGGTTGCTACCGTGGAACGTACATTGATGCCGATCGGCGCGGCATCGATGAGCTTTACCTGCGCGATCCCCGGCGCGCTGAGCGCTTTGACATGCGCCGGCAGTTTCTCCGCGCGGATCATTGCCTGCAGCCCCGGAATCAGGCTCTCCAGCACAAGCGTCGTCTTTCCTGATCCAGATACGCCGCTTACCGCCGTCAGCTTCCCTCTGGGAATATCGACTTCCAGCGGCCGCACCGTATGGATCGGCCCGGTCGACAGATGGATCGCCCCCTGCGCAAAGATGCTTTGCGGATCAGGCGCGGCAGCTGCTTCATGCGTGAAAAGAAAACGCCCGATCTGTGAATTTGGATCTTTTGCCAATGCTTCAGGCGTGCCCTGCGCGATCAGCCTGCCGCCCTGCGAGCCTGCTTTCGGCCCCATTTCCAGGATCCAGTCAGCACGTTCCAGCACTTGTGTGTCATGATCGACAAGCACGAGCGAATTGCCATCCGCGACCAGATCACGCATCACATTGTTCAGACCAGCGATATTGGCCGGATGCAGTCCGATCGAAGGTTCATCCAGTACATACAGCACGCCTGTGGTCCTGTTGCGCAAGGCCCTTGCCAGCTGCATGCGCTGCCGCTCCCCGGTCGAGAGCGTGGATCCTGCCCGATCTAACGAAAGATAGCCAAGACCAAGCTCAAGCAGCCTTCTTGATGCGCTCAGAAATGATTCACAAATGTTCTCGGCCATGGAACGCATCGGCGCAGGCACATGTTCAGGCACAGCGCGCACCCATTTGTCCAATTCAGACAGCGGCATCTGGCAGACATCAGCCAGGGAACAGCCGGCAATACGCGGGGAACGTGCCCTGGACGAAAGCCGTGTCCCGCCGCAGGCATGACAGACATCGCGCTTCAAGAATTTTTCCACTCGCTTCATGCCCTTTTCATCCTTTACTTTGGCCAGCGCATTCTCCACCGTATGCACCGCATTGAAATACGTAAAATCCAGCTCAGCGGCCTGATTAGACTTTTTGGCCTTATAGAGGATATGCTTCTTTTCCGCAGGTCCATCATAGACGATCTGCTTCTCCTTCTCGCTCAGTTCCTGAAAAGGCACATCGGTACGGACACCCATTTCCCGACAGACATCGACCATCAAGGACCACATCAGCGAATTCCATGGGGCGACCGCTCCCTGTTCGATCGTCAGCGAGGGATCAGGGATGAGCGTGCTGCGATCCACCGTCCACACCATGCCGGTGCCATCACATTCCGGACATGCTCCCTGACTGTTGAACGCCAGTTCCTCTGCCGAAGGCGCATAAAAATGCGCATGGCATATCGGACAGACCAGTTCATGGCCAGCTGCCACCTCCAGCGTAGGCTCCAGCATATGTCCGTTGGGACAGCGATGCGAAGCCAGCCGGGAAAACATCAGGCGCAGGCTGTTGAGCAGCTCCGTGCCCGTGCCAAATGTGCTGCGGATGCCTGGTATCGCAGGACGCTGATGCAGCGCAAGCGCTGCCGGCACATGCAGGACCTCATCGACCTGGGCCCTGGCCGCCTGTGTCATCCTCCTTCTCGTATATGTGGACAATGCGTCCAGATACCGTCTGGATCCCTCTGCATACAGCACCCCCAATGCCAATGAGGATTTTCCCGAACCGGATACGCCGGCGATACCGACGATCTGATTCAGCGGCACATCAACATCCACATCTTTCAAATTATGGACCCGCGCGCCGCGCACCTCGATCTTATCGATCATCGAATTTCTCCTTTCTGATACATATATGAAAAAGATAAGGCTGCCTTCAGACCTTATCTTCTGCAAAACGAAATCAGGCATCTCGTTCTCACCAAGCAGAGCGCTTTGCTTTTCAGCTGATGCTTCTATCAAAAATTGTATCAGAAAAAGCAAAATGTACAAGAGAAAAGCAATCGCCAGAACCAAAAGCGCTATTCCCGCTTGCGTGTGATGACTGCCCCTGCGATGGTGCCAGCGAAGATAAACGGCGCTGCCCTGACTAACAGCCATTCAAAAAAATGAACAGCCGTGCCAAGCACAGCACTTTGCGAATCCTGATAATCCCACCCAAGATCAGGACTGTCTGGGAGACAGCGATCAGCATATCCGAATCCGGTACTGACAGCCCCCTTGCCTTTCTGATCACTTTGATATGTTCGCCCAGCATTCGATCATCTCCTTTGTCTGAGCACCTTCATTGCATTGTCTGGCAAGCAACGCAGATCAACATCGCGCAAACGGCATAAAAAAACCGAAACAGCCTTTTCGTGCCATTTCGGAATATTTTCAGCCAGAGGCTTCTTTCACACTATGGTGGAGCTGAGGGGAGTCGAACCCCTGTCTAAAAGCCGTCCCCCGTACGAACGTTTACAGTTTAGTCCATCCTCATCAGATCACAGAACGCGATGGACGAACATCTGTGACGTTCTGCCCGTAAATTTCCATCACATGCGTCCGGACAGCATCCGCATGTGCCTGGCTCCCGTATCCTGTCTCAACTTACGCGCCCAAGAGCAAAACGCATAAGGAGGCTGCAAACCGCTATCGGTTAATTAAGCAGCAAATGCGAAGTTATTCGCAGTTCTGAAATTGTTTCCAGTTATTTTTAAGCGGCCTTTACGTAGCCACACGACTGTGGTCCGCACCAGACTGACCCCTATCGAAACCAGTACAGCCCCGTGTGCACTGATAGTTTAACATACTACCAGTGGTTCTTCAATGCTTTTTCGATTTCTCGTCTGGCATCTTTTTCCTTCTGCGCATTGCGTTTGTCATGCAGGTCCTTGCCCTTTGCCAATGCGATCTCCAGCTTGGCAAGGCCTTTGTACAGATACAGAGAGATCGGTACGACCGTATAGCCTTTCAGCTGCACTTTCTGTTGCAGCTTGCGGATCTCATCGCGATGCAGCAAAAGCTTGCGGATGCGCGTCTCATCATGATTGAAGCGATTGCCGTATTCATAGGCAGCGATATGCATCTCCTTGATGAATGCCTCATTGTTCACAAAGCTGATGTAGGCATCTTTCAGCTGCACCTTTCCCTGCCGGATCGACTTGATCTCGGTCCCTTTCAGTTCAAGGCCGGCTTCATAGCGGTCCTCCAAAAAATAATCATGCGATGCCTTGCGGTTATAGGCGATCACTTTTCGTTCTGCCATCTCATCACTCCTCGTCTTCCATCCATTCACCCATGATCTGCGCGCACAGGTCATGGAAAAAGGACACTGACATATCCTCTCCCTGCAGGCTGAGCAAATGACGCGAAGCCGTTTCATCGTCATACTGTGACAGAGGATAGACTTGTACATTTTTACCTGCCGCGTCAAAGAACATCACGGTCGGTTCGACGCGGACATCTTCAATGGCGACATGGCCGTCCTGAGGATCATAGATCATGTTCCACTTTGCCATCGCGCCCAGCATGCGGCTGTTCACATCTTGCGCGGAGACGAAATTTCCCAGTGAATAGAACACCAGTGTCTCGTTGCCCTTTTCGCCTGTGATCATCTGTATCGGCTGCAGCACATGCGGATGCGTGCCGATGATGACATCGACGCCCTGATCGCTGAGCCATTGTGCCAGCTCCCGCTGCCGATCATCCGGCGCAAACTGATATTCTGTTCCCCAGTGCATACCGACGACCTGAATATCGCTCACTTCACTGAGCGACGCGACATCGGCCGCGATCTTCTCTTCATCGATCAGATCGACCAGATATTCTTTTCCTTCTGGCAAGGACAATCCGTTGAGCCCATAAGTATAGCTCAGCAGCCCGATCCGCACGCCGTTGCGCTGCAAGACACGCATGGTCTTCGCGTCCTCTGCGCTGTCATGGGTCCCGGTCACCATCATCTGCGGATAGTTTTCCCGGACATGACCGAGCTGATTCAGGATCGCCTGTTCCCCGAAATCAAAAGCGTGATTCGTGCTCGTCGTGATCCAGTCCACGCCGGCATCCGCGAGCGCATCCAGTATCTCATAGGGACTATTGAAAGCCGGATAAGAAGAAAGGCCAAGCTCGCTTCCGCCGCACACGGTCTCTTGATTGATCACAGCGACATCGGCCGCTTCGATCTGTGGCTTCACCCGCGCATACATCGGCCTGAAATCATAGCTTCCATCTTCCTGGCGTCCGCTTTCATAAATCAGTCCATGGATCAGATCATCCCCGGCAGCCAGGAAGCTGACTGTCTTTGGCTGTGGGACAGACTGTGTCTGCTGTGGGGGCTCCGGCGCTTTCTGACAGCCAGCGAGCACAAGCAGCGCCAGCACAGCAAGGATCGTGCGTCTCATGCTTTTTGCCTTCTGCGGCGACGCGCACGCTGCGGAGGCCGCTGCCGGCGGCTTTTTTCGATCAGCTCAAAATCGACCTGCCGTTTCCAGCGATTGGCGCCCACACACTTGACGCGGACCTGCTGGCCCATGCGGTACTGCTTCGCCGTATGCTCACCGATCAGCGCCAGCGCCTCTTCATGGTACTGATAGCGATCATCTTTCATGGTCGATACATGGACCAGGCCCTCGACAGTATCTTCCAGCTCGACAAACATGCCGAAACGGGTGATCCCGCTGATCTTTCCCGTATATGTCCGGCCGACAAACTGTTCCATGTACTGTGCCTTTTTCATGTCATCTACCGCGCGTTCGGCTTCCTGCGCGCAGCGTTCACGCACGCTGGCGTGCTCAGCTGCCTGCGCGATCCACTCCTGATCACGCTTCATGGCCGTGGCATCCTGGTCCTGCGCAAACACATATTTGCGCAGCATGCGGTGCACGACCAGATCAGGATAGCGGCGGATCGGCGAAGTAAAATGCAGGTATTCCTTCAGACCCAGACCAAAATGTCCAAGGCATTGCGCGTCATAGCGCGCCTTCTGCATGCTGCGCAGCATATACGCGGAAAGCACATCGAAGTTGTCCTCGCCCTGCGCTTCTTCTAACAGCCGCTGAAACTGTCCGGGATATACCTGCGCGACATTGACGACGAACGAATAGCCAAGAGTCTTGGCCACTTTGGCAAAGGCCCGCACCTTTTTGGCTTCCGGCTGTTCATGCACACGATACATGGCCGGCAGATCCATCCACTTCATGTATGCCGCCACGCATTCATTGGCTGCGATCATAAAATCCTCGATCATGCGTTCTGATTCGCCGCGTTCACGCAGGACGATCTGCTGCGGAACACCTTTTTCATCCACAATGATCTTGGACTCGCGAGTCTCAAAATTCACCGCGCCCAGATCATGACGACGTTTTCGGATCAGTGCGCTGCAGCCCATCATATTGTCGATCATGAGCAGCAAATGCGCATAGCGGCGCACGAGCCGCTCATCTTTGGCCATGATGCGGTTGACATTGCCATAAGTCATCCGCTCATCGCTGCGGATGATAGCCGGATAGATCTGTAATTCCCGCACCGAACCATCTTTGGCAATATCCATCTGCACCGTGATCGTAAAACGATCCTCATGCGGATTCAGCGAGCAGATACCATTGCTGAGGACCTGCGGCAGCATCGGCACGACCCGGTCCGTCACATATACGCTGGTGCCGCGGCGGTATGCTTCACGGTCAAGCGCTGTTCCCGGACGCACATAGTAAGAGACATCGGCGATATGCACCCACAAGCGGTATCCTTCAGGAAGCTTCTGAATGCTGATGGCATCATCAAAATCACGCGCGTCATCCCCGTCGATCGTGATCGTCAGAAGATCGCGCAGATCATGGCGTCCTTTTTCGATCATCGCGTCATCGATGGCATCCGGCACATTGCGGATCTCTTCCAGCGTTTCCGGGGCAAATTCAGTAAAGATATCATGCTCGACCAGCAAGGAAAGGATATCGATGCCTGGATCGTATTTGTAGCCCAGCACTCTGGTGATATGACCCTTCAGCTCTCTGCCATATGAATCGATCTCCACCAGCACCTTGGAATCATGGACAAGCGGAAACTGCGCATAATTGGTCACGGTGATGCGGCGCTTGCCCAGATCCTTGTCTGGCAGGAAGTAAAACTGCTTCCGGTCCTTCTTGACCACGCCGACAAAACGGGTATTTCCATGCGCCAGGATCCGGATGACCTCGCATTCGGTCTCATGGCTTCCCCCTTGCAATATGCGAGCCAGGACCACATCCTGATCCATGGCGAGATGAAGGTGCTCCTTGGCTACATAATAGCTCACCTCATCCAGGTCGATGAAGCCGAATCCCTTGGCATTCACACGCAAGGTTCCCTGAAAATAACCAAGGCGTTCAGCCCGTTGATAGCCATCGCTGTCATCACGCGCCAGCAGCATCTCGTCCTCCAGCGCATTCAGTTCCCGCATCAGCCGGCGATGCTGCGCACTGCCCTGCACATTCAGCTTTTCACCGATCTCATGTGCGCTGAAGTGATGCTCTGGGTGATCATCCATCAGCTTGAATATACGCTCTCGCACTCTGATCCCCTCCTTTCATAAAAAAAGACCCGCATCGGGCCTTTATGAGAATACACGAATCACCAGCACCATGATGAAAAATAAGATCCCCACTGCCATCGTAGCATTGGAAATAATTTTCTCGGCACCACGCTCTTTTGTATTTGCGAACAGATTCAGATCACCTGCTCCGGTAAATGCCGAACTCAGTCCATCTGACTTTCCGCCCTGCAGCAAAGAGAGTATTATCAATACGACCGCTACCAACATCAGCAAAACCTGTAAAAATTCCATACCATACTCCCCCTTTCTGTCATTTTTCCCGATTTATATGGATTGCTAACTCATTATAGCATCACATCATCATTTTGGCAAACAAATTTCGCCATCTGCGCCGATCAGTTCACGCAGATCATCCACCACATGATCCGGATAGACGCCAAGGCGCGCAATGTCCTCGCGCTGATGGACCCCGCTGGTCACAAATACCGTTTCCACCCCATGATCAAACCCGAGGCGGATGTCCGTTTCCAGATTGTCGCCGATCACCACGACATCTTCCTTGGCAAGCTGCAGCTTATCCAGCGCCAGCTCCAGGATAGGCGCATAAGGCTTTCCGATACGCGGCGAGGTCTGGGAGCTGGCATACTCAAACATGTTCACGATCGAGCCGTTGCCGATATCAAATCCCTGGCTGGTCGCGATCAGCCGATCAGTATTGGTGCCGATCAGCCTGGCGCCATCAAGCAGCTGTTTCAGCGCATCGCTGTAGCGCCGATAATCTGCCTTCTTATCCAGACCGACAAACACGAAATCTGCCTGCTCCTTCACCAGTTCGAACCCTTGTTCCAGCAGAGCCTCTTCCAGTCCGGCCATGCCGATATAATAAGCGCGGCGCCGGTCACTGCGCTTTGCCACATAGGCGGCGCTGGCCATGGCGCTGGTAAAGAAATGAGACGGCAAGATGCCGCGATAACCCAGCTTTTCCATGTGTGCCGCGTTTTCTGCTCTTGTCCTGGTGGCATTGTTGGTCAGGAACAAAAACGCATTTCCCTGCGCCAGCATCCAGTCGATGAAGATCTTTGCGCCCGGGATCAGCGTATCCCCGCAATACATCGTCCCATCCAGGTCGATCAGACAGGTCTTATTCATGTTCATCCATCCTTTCCCTCATCAAGGATGCTGGCCGCGGCGCCGTTTCCCCTTGGGCCGCAGCAGGAACAGGCCGAGCAGCACCAGCAGCAGCGGCCAGTACTGCCTGAGCAGCATATATGCCTTTGCCAGCACTTCTCGTCCGTCCATGTCTGGTCCAAGAAGCAGCACCAGTCCTGCCACGCAGCAGATCATTCCTGCCCGCTGACGCATGTTCACCACTTCCTGTGTTCAGAATAGCGGATCTCCTTCATGAGTTTTGTCACAATACGCGAAAAAACAGCTTAGACAGCTGTTTCGGATCATAATTCGATTTTTTCCAGATCGCTGTAAGGAATCTCGGTCGGGGTCTCACGGCCAAACAGCACCAGCAGCACCGTAGCAGCCTGACGCGCAGGATCCAGCGCTTCTACCGTGCCTTCAGAGCCCTTGAATGCACCGCCAAGGATCTTCACCCGGTCTTTGACCTCAAAATCAATCTGTACATCCTTCTGTCCTTTTCCAAGACGGCGAAGGATATTGTCCATCTCTTCTTCCGCTACCGGGAACGGCTTCGCGCCGCCGCCGCTTGAGCCGATGAATCCGGTCACGCCCGGCGTATTGCGGACGATATACCACGCCTCATCCGTCATGATCATCTGTACGAAAAGGTAGCCGCTGAACAGATTCTTGGTCTTCTCGACTTCTTTTCCGTTTTTATATTCGATTTCTTTTTCTTCCGCAACGACGATCTGAAACAGACAGTCCTGCAGACCCATCGTCTCGATACGCCGTTCCAGGTTTTCCTTTACCCGGTTTTCATGACCGGCATAGGTATTGACCACATACCATTCCTTTTTCGGTTCGCTCATTCATTTCCCTCCCGCTACATTCCGATCAGTGTCAGGAAACCGCTGGCAACGACCTCACACAGCAGGAAGAAGATCCCGAAGAACACAGTGAAGACGATGACCGTCAGGCTGTTGGTGGCCAGGGTCTTCCCGTGCGGCCAGCGGATACGCTTCACTTCCTTCAGAATACCGGAAATACTGAACCATTTCAACATAAAACTCACTCCTTACTTTGTTTCCTTATGTAGTGTATGTCTGCCGCATTTTCTGCAATATTTTCGCAGCTCTATGCGTTCCGTATGCGTTTTTTTGTTCTTATGCGTCGTGTAGTTACGTGAAAGACATTCACTGCACGTCAGGATCACTTTATCTTTCATACGTTCCACCTCATTTCGCAATTGCTAACCTACTTTATCACAAAGGTTTCCCATAGTCAAGATTCCTGTCAATCTATTTTATTATATAGTCCAAAGGGACAAAAGTAAAGAAAAAGCTTGCTTTCATGCCCCTTTGAGCAGACGCCGCATTTTCCTCAGCGTGTTCTCCACCTTTTTTGGCGTGACATGGGTACGCTGCGCGATCTCACGATAACTATACCCTTCCCGCTTCATGCAGAAGATCTGATATTCCAGATCGCTGATTTGGCGGCGCAGCTTGCTTTCCTTCATCTCCATTGAGATGCGGTATATGGAAAACGCGCCGTCTTCTTCGACCCGCGGACTTTCGACCGCGTCCATCAGATTGCGCGATCCTTCTTTATTGATGGCCGCATCCAGATGCAGCACATCATGAGTGAGAGAAAAATCCTTGCGGTAAAGCGCACGCTCGTAATCGATGATCGCGTTCTTGATCACACTGGCGCTGAACGTCGAAAAGGAAGCCTCCTTTTCTTCGCGGTATTCAAATACCGAGCGCAGCAGCGCCGCAGCCGCGATCTGATACAGATCCCCCTCATAATGACGCACCATGACCTGATACGTACAATTCTGCCGGATGATCGCACTGATCTTCGCCTGATACTGACGCAGCAGCAGCTGGATACTGTGCTCATCGCCCTGCTGGATCATATAGACGAGTTCATATTCATTGTACAATTCTGAATCCCTCATATTCCCCTCCATCAAGGAGCGTGATCAAAGGGGGCAACGTTGTTCATAAATTTTATACAGCAGCACCGCACATGCTACTGAGGCATTCAGGGAATTGACCTTCCCGCTCATGGGAAGACGGACGAAATAATCACACTGTTTCTTGATCAGCGGGCGCAGTCCGAAGCCTTCTGATCCGATGACGAGGACAAGGGGCACCTGGTAATCCCCTTCGCGGTAATCCCGGGCATTTTCCATATCGGCACCGACGACCCAGTAACCATTCTTTTTCAAGTATTGCAGCGTCTGCGCCAGATTGGCCGCGGCGCATACTGGCACCGAATTGATCGCTCCGGTGCTCACTTTCGCCACGGTCGGCGTGAGCGATACGCTGCGATGTTTCCCGATGATGATCCCATCCGCGCCGACCGCATCCGCACTGCGCATGATCGCTCCCAAATTATGCGGATCCTCCAGTTCATCAAGCATGATGATGAGCCCATTCTTTCCCTTTGGCACCCGCTGAAGGATCTCATCTACGCTGTAAGTGCGATACGCATCGATACAGGCCGCAACGCCCTGATGATGGGTCGTCTTCACCTTCGCGTCGAGCTGAGAGCGGCTTACCCATTTCACCGGCACATTGGCACGCTGTATGCGCTGGACCAGCTTCTGATCCCGGAATCCTTGCAGGATCCAGATCTCATGGATCCGCTGCCCATCCTCCAGCAGCTGCGCGATGACATTCTTCCCGTATACGAATTGAGTCATAATGTCTCTCCTATCCTGATCAAGGACTGCCACAGCGTCTCCAGCCGCTGTGCCTTGCCGAAAAGATACAGATACCCGATCACTGCCTCCAGCGCCGTCGCATAGCGATAAGTCATGATATCGGCATTCTTTGCTTTCGTATGGATGCTCGCATTGCGGCCGCGGCGGAGGATCTCCTGTTCATCTTCATCGAAGAACGCTTTCTCCTCCAGCTGCCGCAGCATCGCCGCCTGCGCATGCGCGCATTCCCAGCGGCTGCAACAGCGCTGCAGTTCTCCTGGTCGCTGGACTCCTTTTTCCAGAAAGTACATCCGCACCCTCAAGCTCATCCATGCATCACCGATAAATGCCAGTGAAGTGCCATTATAGCTGACGATCTCCATGACTATAAGATGCCCTTTTCCATCAGCTGCGCGCGATAACGGTCTGCCTGATCGAACTCTTTCGCCTTCACCGCTTCGCGCCATCTGCCATAAAGCGCGCAGTCTTCATCCGTGACATTCAGGCACGGGATCTCGATGCCTAACACTTCCATCATCTTTTCCATCGTGCGCACGAGAACGGCGATCCGCGCCAGATCCGGCTCACGCTGCCGGATCGCTGTGTTGAGCAGTTTGCACGCTTCAAATACAGCTGCGAAGGCATTCGGCGTATTCAGATCATCCGCCATTGCGTCAAGGAAAGTCCCATACAGCTTCTGATCCGGTTCCTGCGTGCGCGGCGCTTTCGCCAGAGCAAGCTTCACATACCCCTGTTTCATCGAATTGGCCACGCGCTCATATTCCTTATGGCTCGTTTCCAGCGTCTCATCACTCAAATTCAGCGGTGCGCGGTAATGTGCGGAAAGCATCATCCATCGCACGACATTTCCGCCATGCTCCGCGATCAGATCTTTGGCCCAACGCACATTGCCCAAAGATTTAGACATCTTCACGCCATTGATGTCGATCATGCCATTGTGGACCCAGTAATTGGCAAGCGGCGTCCCATAAGCGGCACGAGCCTGTGCGATCTCATTTTCATGATGAGGGAATTTCAGATCCATGCCGCCGCCATGAATGTCGATGAGCGGCTGCGCAAATACATCATGGATCATCACGACACATTCCGTATGCCAACCCGGACGTCCCTTTGACCATGGCGAATCCCATTGAATGCCTTCATCGGTTTGTTTCCACAGCGTGAAATCCAGCGGATCCTCCTTGCGCTCATTTTCATCGATGCGGGCCCCGACGACCAGATCTTCGGTCTTCTGGTGAGAAAGCGCGCCATATTCCGCGACCTTCCCTACGCGGAAATACACATCTCCGCCTACCTGATACGCATAGCCTTTCTGAACGAGCAGATCGATAAAAGCGATGATCGCATCCATTGTCTCCGTCACGCGCGGCGCTTCATCCGGCATCATGGCATGAAGCGAAAGACGGTCGTCGTTATATGCCTTTATGAACTTTTCCGTTACTTCCTTTTCACTGACTCCCAGTTCCTTTGCCACTTTGATGATCTTATCATCCACATCCGTATAGTTGCTCACCATCTTCACTTCGTAGCCAAGTGCCTGCAAGGTTCGTTTTAACGTGTCGAACACCACGATGGGCCGGGCATTGCCGATATGCGGATAATTGTATACCGTAGGTCCGCACACATACATGCTGACCTTTCCTTCCTGCAGCGGATGAAAAGTCTCAGTTTTCATGCTCATGCTGTTATAGATCTTCATTACCATGCTCCTTTCTTTTATTCTGATACAAAAAAAGCTCTTCATGCGGCCGCCACATGACGCCTCGCCTGAAAGATGCTTTTTATGTCGACAAACAGTGATGGGGGCTCATCGAGCCTCTCAACTATCTGCTCTTCGTGTTCATTCTGCCGTTTCGCTGAGAAGACCACGGATCTCCTCTTCATACGGAGTTCCCTTCAGCTTCTGCAACGCTTCCTTCAAATACTTCTTGCTCTTTTTCGTATCATTTTTGTATTTGTACTGAAGGCCCAGCAAATAGGCAAACATGCCTTTTTGCTCATCGGCAGCCGCATTGTCATAATACGCCTGCATCTCATGAATGTATTTCGCTTCCTTGCGCAGCAGCACGCTGGAGATCATCTTCAATTCTTTCGCGGCCTCTGGGCCAGCATTTTCCTGTACGATGGAGATCATCTTATCCGCCTTGCGCCGGTTCTTCATCTCCACATAGAAATAAAAGCCCTGCATCGCCACCGCTGCCTTGCGCTTCTTCTTCATGCGCATGTGCAGCATCATCGTGATCTGATCCTCGATCTTGCCGACCTCTCCTTGAGAGAGCACGGCGCTCAGGCGCATCATCTCGCGGTCTGCCGGGTGCAGCGCAAACTTGCACCAGAATGAATCGAGGATCTGATAAAACTGATCATAATTCTCCTCGGACATTGCCTTCATGATCTTTTTCGTATATACCTTGCGCATCAGATAGTTTCTGATGAGGATGATGATAACGGCAACGACACCGATCAAGACCCAAATCCAAATATTATTCATCCTGTTGTTTCTCCTTTTCTTCTCCGTTCAATGCTGAGGTGATCGATTGAAACTGCTTGAGCAGTTCCTCATCCATCCCGCTTTTCTTCATTCTCTGCAGATAAGCCAGATCCAGCTCATCCACATCTTCCATTGTATCTTCATTTCCTTCAGCCAATCTTTCTTTCAGCGGCATTCTCTCATCTCCGTTTCAGATTACGTGAAGTTATTATATCATATTCACCGAGCAACTGCACTCGTTTTATCTCAAGCGCAAAAAATATGCATCCTCCCTTTTCTCTGACTGCATCCGCTTGTCAAATGATATTGAAGCATGATAGAAATCAACTCTCTTTGTCATTTCGCCATGATAAAGAGCAAAGCGCCTGCAATTGCTAAGATTTGCAATATGATCAGTGACTGCCACAGCTAGCGAACGAACAAGGCACGTACGAGAATCGATTGCGCTTAACAAAAAAAGCACCTCCGAAGAGATGCTTCATATCCTGAATTATTTCAGTTCAGAGAAGTACTTGATCGTACGAACCATCTGGCTCGTGTAGCTGTTCTCGTTGT